>OFHA01000421.1_pt1 | contig 37241 bp, 35 predicted proteins | sample 1521891 | NCBI WGS metagenome assembly OFHA01 (sample SAMEA3504089, study PRJEB24116) | mouse gut metagenome | biome: mouse gut; feature: mouse-associated habitat; material: faeces | place: Denmark | collected 2011
TCGGGACGCAGAGGCCGCAGGTTCAAATCCTGTCGCATCGATTACCTGAGGATTTGTAAGTGAATAGTGATGAAATCCTTGGCAGGGGCGGCTTTGAAAACTTTTTGAAGAAAAGTTTCCAAAGCTCTTTTTTTATCTTTTTAGTTAAAAGATGGCTGTTTTAGCTGGCATTACAAAAAACGTTACAAAAAAATCAAAACAAACACCTGATTTCTTGTGAAAGCATGTCCGGATCATCCGATGCGACTGGAAATTTATGTAATATATACCGGAAACAGAAAGATAAGACCGGAAATGATATCGTTAGCAGAAGAGTTTTTTCCTGGAAAAGAATCCTTGTATAGATCAGGTCGAAAAGGAATGCGTTGACGTCATATCTAAATTTATAATTATGTCTTAATTTTCGACAGATTTTATTCAGTTGTATGGCGCTTTACATAGAATAAAATACGGATGTTGATTTTTCGATGGAATGAAAATATAATGGAACCAGTAGGATAACTATATCTGATTTAAGGAGAGATAAAGCATGGGACAAGAGGAAATTGCATACCAGAATAAGGATATCACAAGCAAGGTGCTTGCAGAAAACTTCAAGGGTAAGACATTCCGTGTATATGGCCTGGACCTTCCGGAAATCAGGGAGGCAAAGCCGACAAATATCCCGGCTGTAAGGGCGAATGAACTACGGATGGATAACCTTTTTGAACTGGAAGACGATACGGTGGCCATATTAGATTATGAAAGTGACTATGATAAAAACGACAAGATAAAATATTTAAACTATCTGACAGGTGTTGCAAACAGATACCAGAAAGAAAAAAAGGACTGCCCACACCTTCGAATGGTTGTCATTTATACAGGCGATATCAGCAGGGGGCAGGTATCCGGTGAGTACAATATCGGGGCGGTAAAACTGCACACAGAAACAGCGTTCCTCTCAGAACTGGATTCTGACGGCATTATGGAACGGCTGGGAGGCAAGGTAGAAAGAAATGAGATGTTAACCGATGAAGAATTGATGGAATTTATCATCCTTCCGCTGTCCTACCGAAAAAAGGAAGAAAAAGAAAAAAGAATCCAGGAAGCAGTAGACCTGGCGGCAAGGATTCAGGATAGGGGCCAGCAGGTGTTTACACTGGCGGGGATACTGGCATTTACGGATAAAATTATTGACAGGGAAACAGCAAATAAAATAAGGAGGGCAATTGAAATGACACAGGTGGCGATGATATTTGAAGAGGAAAAACAGCAGGCAATAGAAGCTGAAAGGGCAAGGGCAGCTGCATCAGAACGAAGAGCGATAGAAGCAGAAAGAAAGAAAGCGGCTGATTCAGAAAAGCAGGTAGTAGAAAAGATGCTCAAAAAAGGGTATTCAACAGAAGAAATCGTATTTTTAATTTCTAATTATTCAAAAGATGACGTTGAGGCATTACGGAGAAAGAATACGGAAAGAGAAAATTAGAAAAAATTTAAGTTCAGGTGCCGTTTAGCACTATAAAAAGCAGGAGGATATAACGATGCAATCAGAAAACATATCCGCGAAAAGAAAACATACCCTTGTATTCTCGAATTTTCAGATTTGATAGCACATTATGAAAGAGATCGGGGTCTGGTATTGGATGCAATAAAAGTGGTTATAGATATGGGTATAAAACCTCTGATGGAAAGCGGGTAACAGACTATAAGGGCATCGATGAAATTATATGGAAATCAGAATAGAATGGATTCCTGACAGAGCTTAACATATCTGTAAATAAAGACTTTTGGATGAAATTACTATATGTATATGCTCACTTGCTAATTTGCTGCCTTTAAAGAAGGCTGTCTGCCAATAATAACGGGAATGTTCGGGATGCAGTGGCCGTGGGTACAAATGCCCCTCTTGTCGATTTAAAAAGACATGTATGAAGAAATACATACCTGTCTTTTTTGCGTTTGACAGACTGGGAGGGTCTTGTTTTTTCTTGAGGATTGCTATATACTAGGAGAAACAGACAAAGGAGAGTGTCATGGAAAAAGGGCAGGAAGGACAACGGAAACCACCGAAGCGCACCGCGAAAGATACGGTATTTACCAGCTTGTTTCGGGACAAGGGATATCTGCTCCGGCTGTACCAGGCGCTGCACCCGGAGGATGACAGTGTAAAAGAAGAGGATTTTTTTGATTGAAGCGCAATCAACTTGGACGGTGAATATACTTGTAAGGGTGGTTTTGTACCTTGCAAAATCTTATCAGGATTATATCATATGGACGGGGCAGGATATTTATGGCAGTAAAAAGGTGGAACTGCCAAAGCCAGAAATTTATGTGATTTATACAGGAAGGCGGAAGGCGAGACCAGAAACTATATCGCTTGCAGAAGAATTTTTTCCGGGTGGGGAATGCTGCCTGAATGTAACAGTACATATGATTTATGATGGGAAAAAGGGAGATATTATCAGTCAGTATGTGAGTTTTACAAAAGTGTTTGATGAACAGGTAAATAAGTATGGGCTTACAGTACAGGCAGTCAGGGAGACCATAAGCATATGCAAAGACAGGGATGTGCTGAAAGAATACTTGTCAAACAGGGAAAGTGAGGTAGTAGACATTATGATTACATTGTTTAGCCAGGAAGAAGTTTGGGATATGCGAGAAAGAAGTGTAAAAAAGGAAGCTGCGGTTAGGGCTACGATTGAAGATGGACAAGATTATGGAATACCGAAAGAAGACGTATTGGCAAAATTAAGGTGTAAATATGGGCTGTCTGAAATGGATGCACTGGAAAAAATAGAATTGTATTGGCAGTAATTGAGAAGGGGTTTCTTTTTGAGGTAGCAGACATTATGATTACATTGTTTAGCCAGGAAGAAATCAGAGATATGATGAAAAGATACTGATAGCTTAATATCTGCCCTTGATGATGGTTGATCTGTGTTACGTTACCCAAAACGTTACCCCAAAATGGATTCTATTTAATTTAGTGAGTATGGCTCCGGTTTGGATTATGGATGCTGCAAAGCTTGTAAAATAGGGGATTAGAAGCTTCTTGCTGCTTTTAAAGGAGGTTGCCTGCCAATGATAACGGAATGTTCGGGACGCAGAGGCCGCAGGTTCAAATCCTGTCGCATCGATTACCTGAGGATTTATAAGTGAATAGTGTAAAATCCTTGGCAGGGGCAGCTTCAGAGGCTTTTGAGAAAGTTTCTGGGGCTCTTTTTTTTGCAGTCGGCAGGAAAGCAGTGAATGAGATATTAAATCTCCGGGTAAGAGAAAATGATAAGTATGAATGAATATATAAAGGACCAGACTTTGCTGGCACCGTGTTTTGTTCGGGGTGATGCATTGAACGTATTAGCTCATTTGCCGGATGGCTGTATCGACTGTGTTGTGACAAGTCCTCCTTATTATATGAAAAGACAATACTTGGGCGGCGGGATTGGATTGGAAGAAACATATCAGGAATACATCGGTAATCTGCTTGCTATTGTCAGGGAAGTTTATCGTGTACTCAAACCAACTGGCTCATTCTGGCTGAATATGGGGGATAGCTGCAAAGATAAACAGCTGCATAATATACCGTATCGGGTTGCTATTCGAATGCAGGATGAACAAAAATGGATTTTGCGAAACACGGTTGTTTGGGATAAGGTGAAGGGTGCTATGTCCCGTTCCAAAGATAGTTTAGGATGTGAATATGAACCAGTATTTCATTTTGTGAAAAAGAAAAGCGGCTGCTATTATGATTCTGACGCGGTAAGAAAAAAGCCACGCAGCGCACATGTTGAAAATGGTGCGGTAGTCAGTGCAACCGGTGTAAGCGGTCTCCCTTTGCAGGAACGGGGACAACAAGCTATGTTGCGGTTCAGCTTAAACGCAAATCAATTGGCATTGATATGGCACAGGAATATCTTGAGCTTGCGGAGAATAGATGCTCAGAATATGGGTGCTTGAATAATGGCGAATTGGAGGCATTGTGATGGTTGAAATAAGCGAATTTTTTGGGCTGTATTGCAGGAACACAGCGCTGGATTTCAAACAGGCGATGGACACGCAAACCTGTCCGTATACGCAGCGGATTTGTTCTAAGATGAGAAAATCGAACCCGGAAATTAAGATTGGAACCTGTTCTGTCCGGTATCAAAATCAGGACATTATCATATGCCCATTCAGATTGCTGGAACACAGTCAGATTTTTATTGACTGTCTGCATCTGCTGACGATGCATGAGCCAGGCAATGAACTTTATCTTGTCCCGGAAGTGAAGATTCCAGGCGGGCATGTAGATTGCTTTTTGGTTTCTGCAAAAGATAAAAAAGTCAGGGATTTCATCGGAATTGAATTGCAGACTATGGATACAACGGGAACCGTGTGGCCTGCACGTCAGAAATTTTTAAATGAACCGGGTATTGAAGTAAATCCGGGGGATTTGGATAGCAAAAAGTCATTCGGGATGAACTGAAAAATGACATTAAAAACGATTCTTATTCAAATGCATCACAAGAGTGAAACCTTTGAAAATTTAAACAAGCACCTTGTTTTAATTATTCAGAAACCTTTATATGAACATATGAAGAACAGCTTTAATTTTGAGGGCATTTATGGCGTCAGGCTTGGCGATTCTGTTCATATTCATTCCTATAATTTTGAAGAAAACAAAAAAACTGAGTCTTTCGCTGCATACCCGGATTAGCACAGATTCAGCAGGCATTGCAAAAAGCCTTGGCTTAAACGCGGAGAGCAAAGTGGAATTACGGGACTTAATTCGCATTCCCGAGCCAAAATTGACTGCGGCAAATAGATTGAAAATCTTATAAAATGAGATGTTGTGACAGCCGGGGCTGATGTAAAGCTGGAAGTCAACGGTTCTGTGGCGCACGTGGATATGAAAGCGGCGCTTTCGCTGGAAATTTCCGGTTCGGTAAAGGAAAAGATTCCAGTCAGCATCGATAAAGAGGCAAAAGGCGCGGTACTGGCCGTTTCCGTGCCGGTCAGCGTATCAGCAGCTGCGGATGCAAATGTTGCTTTCCGGAAGGGCGCAGAAAACAGCACGCTGCGTGTAACAGAGAAAACGACTAAGGTGCTGGTTGACACGCAGGTGAAAATAGAGGTGACAAAAGCTGACGGAACAAAGCAGACAATCAATGCAAACCTGAAAGTGACAGTCACGCAGTCTGCACAGACGCCGTCTTATCCGTCTTATCCGGGTTCTGGCAGCACAGGCGGTTCCGGAGGCAGCACAGGCGGCTCTGGCAGCCAGTCCGGCAGGCCGGTATTTGCGCAGGGCTATCCAAAGGCAGAACTTAAAAAAGGAGCTTCCGGCGAAGATATCGTTACGGTGACTTATAAAGTGAAATATGCATCTGCATCAAACCCGGCGGAAATTTACAATCTGATTTCACTTGTGAATAACAGTGAAGAACCGGATGCGGAAGCAGTGCTGCATGGGCATCTGGGAAAGGTGACAGAGGATTATCATGAGAAAATGATGGCAACGGAATTTGATTATGTCCGTATCACCGATGAGCAGGAAAAAATATGTGAATATTCCGTCGGAAACACCTCCAGCAATGAAGGGCTGACGGTTTACAGCGTTATCCAGTATCAGGATGGAAAAATCACAGAAGTGCAGCAGGCATCCATAAAAATAGAACCGGAAAGGGGATAAAATTTACATCGAACTGCAGCTGAGCGGAACATTGCCGGCGGATGCGAAGCTTTCATATGCAAAGCCGCAGAACGGTGCCTGCATTCAGGATGAAGCTGAGAATAAAAACAAGACAGAAAATTTTGAGATTCCGATTGAGTCAGCAGTACCGGAAATAACAAGCGTGCGCGTATCGGAAGATAAAAAATTTATGATGATTAAAATGTCTCCGTCTAATACGGGAATGGAACATCTGGATGTATTTATCAATGGAAAAAATGCAGGAGTCGATGCCGGGTTTGGCTGGTTTAACCTGAAAGAAAGAACCCTGATACTGGAAAACCTGCAGATAGATGCACAAACAGATATTTCTTCCGTAGAGTTAAAGGCGAAGGATGGAAATCAGATTACAGACAGGGCTTTTGATGTCTGTGACAGTGCTGCGTTAGCTGCCGGAACCACGATAGAAACCGTGCCGGATATCAGCAATATAACCGCCACGTATTCGAAAAGCCAGAAAAAGCTGATTATCCGTGCAGATGGCATGAATACTGAAACAGCCAGCCTGTCTGGGTGTGATTTGTATCTGAAAGCAGGCGGAAAAGAAACCCGGCTGCGCGGGCAGTTTTTCAGGGAGTCCGGCGAGAGCGGTGCTTTTGCTGCCGGAGAAAATACCCTGAAGCATGCCGGCCTGCCAGAGAATGTGCAGACAGGTGACTTGACCCTTTCATACCGTACCGGATTGTCCCTGGATGATTTTGGAGACGGATGGAATAAAGGGGTTCTGGTAAACAATGCAGGAAAACCGCTGCTGAATGCGGAGAATATCCGCGTAACAGTAACGGATTAAAAAGCGGTAAATATCCGTGTAACGGTAACCGGTTAAAAAATCGAAAATCAAAAATTAATTATAACAGAGTTAAGGGCTGCCGCATTAAGAAAAAGAATGGGGCCGCCGCATGAAGCAGACTGATACAGGATATCGCTGGTTTCAAGTATTCTTTTATACGATATCCTGCAGAAGCTTTGCTTCGTGCGGCGGCCCCATATGGTTTGCTTTGTGCGGCAGCCTCTTTTTTTGTCCCCTGATGTGTCTTATTTTGATACATCTCTTTTGTAATATTGTAAAAAATGAAAGCTCAAATCTTATATTTTGTATAAAATATCTAAATATATTTAACAAAGTTTTGATATATAGTGCAAATAGCGCATAAATCTATTGAAAATCCAGGGAGTCATGATATAATATGTGTATCACATTAAAACAAATCGGACAGGCAACAGAGGAAAGGTGAGTGGGTATGTACGAGAACATCATTGCTATTTTAAAATCGGAATTAGTCCCTGCATTAGGCTGCACAGAACCGATTGCAATCGCCCTTGCATCTGCAAAAGCGAGGGAAGTATTAGGTGCCAGGCCTGATGAAATGCAGGTTGCGTGCAGTTCCAATATTATAAAGAATGCAAAAAGCGTGGTAGTGCCTATGACGAAGAACCTGAAAGGAATCGAAGCGGCGGCGCTTGCCGGAATGACAGGGGGCGATGCGGGAAGGAGCCTGGAAGTGCTGACGACCGTAACGGAAGAAGACCTCGCGGAAACAAAACGCCTGCTGGCAGAAGGCTTCTGCAAAACAGTGCTGCTGGATTCTTCCGAAAAGCTGCATTTGATTGTGCGTATGAAAAAAGGAGAGGATTCTTCGCTGGTAGAGCTGGTAAAGACGCATACCGGGATTACACGGATAGAGAAAAACGGAAAAACTGTATATCAAAAACAAATAGAAGACGGGGAAACGCAGAGCGCAGATTACAGTGTGCTGAATGTTGCAAGCATCCTGGATTTTGCCGACCATGTAGACCTGGAGCTGGTCAGGCCGATACTGGAGCCGCAGATTGAATGCAATACAAAGATTGCGCGGGAAGGATTGAAACATAAATACGGTGTCAATGTAGGCTCCGTCCTGCTGGATGTCTATGGAGACGATGTTAAAATCCGGGCAAAAGCGATGCCGGCGGCAGGCTCCGATGCCAGGATGAATGGATGTGAGCTGCCGGTCATTATCAATTCCGGAAGCGGCAATCAGGGGATGACGGTTTCACTGCCGGTTATTGAGTTTGGAAATATGCTGGATGCCGGTGAGGAAAAAATATTGCGGGCGCTGTGTATCAGTAATCTGATGGCCATTTACCAGAAATCAGAAATAGGAAGGCTTTCCGCGTATTGCGGTGCAGTCAGTGCAGCCGCAGGGGCAGGGGCCGGAATCACCTATTTATACGGCGGCAGGGAAGAACAAATCAGCCAGACAATCGTGAATACACTGGCGAATGTATCAGGAATTGTCTGTGACGGGGCAAAATCTTCCTGTGCTGCAAAAATAGCATCTGCCGTGGATGCGGCAATTGTCGCTACCATGATAAGCCTGAAAGGAAAATGCTTCCTGTCGGGAGATGGCATTGTCAAAGATACCATTCAAAAAACCATTGACGGAGTCGTCACGCTGGCAAAGGAGGGGATGAAAGAGACGGACGAAGTAATTGTGAAAATAATGCTTGAGAAATAAGCAGCTATCAGCAGATTAATTTATGGGGAATCAGAAAGGAACGGCTATATGAGAAAAATGAAAAAAATTGCAGGTTTGATAATGGCAGCGGCACTGGCAGCAGGACTGGCAGGATGCGGTGGTAAGGAAAGCACCGGCGGCGGTGCCGGGGGAAGCAGCGGGGACACGATTAAAATTGCAGTGGCAGGCCCGATGACGGGCGACAATGCCGAATATGGGATTGGATTTACCAATGCAGCCGAACTGATGGTAAAGGAATGGAACGAAAAGGGCGGGGTTTTGGGAAAACAGATTGAAATTGTCCAGTATGATGACAAAAATTCTTCGGAAGAAGCAGCCACGATTGCGCAGAAAATTGCCGGGGAAGGGGATATTGCCGGAGTAATCGGGCATTTTGCATCGGGCGTATGCCTGACAGCGGCTCCGATATACCAGGAGAATAAAATTATTGAGATTTCTCCATCGGCATCCCACCCGGATTACAATGTGGCAGGCGATTTTATTTTCCGCAATAATACGGTAATCAGTGCAGAAGCGGCAGCCAGCATTGAAATCGCAGCAAAAGACCTGGGAAAGAAGAACATCGGCATTATTTCGATTAAAACAGACTGGGGCACGAATACCTCACAGGTTATCAAAGAGCTGGTGGAAAACCTCGGTGAGGAAGGCATCCGCATTGTGGCACATGAGGAAGTGGTAGAAGGCTCGGACGATTACAGCCCGGCGATTACAAAATTAAACCAGGCTGGCGCAGATGTGGTTATCTGTGCCGGAATGTACAATCTGGTAGCACCGGTAGCAAAGCAGTATAAACAGATAAATCCGGATATCGAAGTGGTTGGTTTTTCCAATGCCTACAGCGAGCAGCTGATTTCACTCGGCGGCGATGCGGTTGAGGGAGTCTGCTTTCCGGTTATCTTTTTCTCGGAATCCGAGGAAGAACATATCAAAGCTTATGTGGAAGCATATGAAAAGGAATATGGCAGCAAGCCAAGCGCCCTGACATCCCAGGCATATGATTCGGCAGGCATGCTGCTCGAAGCGCTTGAAAAGGCAGGGACACAGGATTCCCAGGCGGTGCGCGATGCACTGGCAGAAATCAGCTATGCAGGTGTTACGGGAGATACCAAATTTGATGCAGAGGGAAATGTGGACAAGCAGTTTGTAAAAGTGGTCATTCAGGACGGCAGGTTTGTAAAGATGAATTAGCTGGAAAGGAGAGGCTGTGGCAGGGCTTCTGTCACTGGTACCTGCCACGGCTCTGGAATGGTGGACATATGATAGGACAACAGATATTTAACGGGCTGACACTGGGTATGTGTTATGCACTGCTTGCGGTCGGTTACTCCCTGGTATTTGGCATACTGCGCCTGGTCAATTTTTCGCATGGCAGCATTTATGCGTTCGGTGCGCATGCAGCGTTTATGCTTGTCAGCCTGAATTTCGGGATTGTGCCGGCAATCCTGCTCAGCCTGATTCTGACAGGGCTGCTGGGCATCCTGATTGATAAAACGGCACTGGAACCGCTTCGCAAAAAGAACTCGATTGGAATTGCATCGCTGATTACGACTATCGGCATTTCGAATATTATCCAGAATCTGCTGACCGTTTATTTTGGCAGTGAGAAAAAGACGTTTCCGGCTTTGTTTGACTTTGGCACGATTTCGGCCGGTTCCCTGCAGATAACGTGGACACAGATTTTTATCTGCCTGATTTCCTTTGCGCTGATGCTGCTTTTAGTACTGCTTGTAAAAAAGACAAAAGCCGGGCTTGCCATGCGCGGGTGTGAACAGAATGCAAAAGCCGCAAGCCTGATGGGCGTAAATGTCAATTTTGTGATTTCGTTTACGTTTTTTGCCGGCGGGGTTTCTGCGGCAATCGCAGGCAGCCTGATCAGCGGGTATTACCAGATTGTATATCCGAATATGGGATATATGGCAGGCCTGAAGGCATTTGCAGCAGCCGTGCTGGGCGGAATCGGCAGTATACCGGGAGCGCTTGCAGGCGGACTGTTAGTCGGCGTTTCGGAAAGCATGGCAGCGACTTTCCTTGGCTCTGCCTACCGGGACTGCATGGCGTTTGTTATTTTAATTATAGTGCTGATTGTAAGGCCGAACGGCTTATTTGGCAGGAAAGGAATAACAAAGGTGTGATGATATGGATAAGAAACAGCATCGTGCAGATACAGCAAAAAATAAAAGTGCAGTTTATTATATCGAGTATTTTACAGATAAATACAAAATTCCGCTTGCCGCAGCCGGCGCGGTTCTTCTGACTGTGCTGCCGTTTGCAGCAGGCAGCCAGTATATCGTAACGACGGCAGTCAAAATCGGCATTTACATGATGCTGGCGCTCGGGCTGAATATTCTGGTTGGCTATACCGGGCTTGTGTCCCTCGGGCATGCAGGATTTGTGGCAATCGGGGCATATACAGCGTCCCTGCTGGCTGTGAAGCTGGGGCTTGGCTTTTTTGCAGCTGTTATCCTGGGCATGCTCGCGGCAGGGCTTTCGGGACTGCTGGTGGGACTGCCGACACTGCGCCTGTCGGGGACATACCTGTCGATTGTCACGCTGGGCTTTGGGGAGATTGTCAAGACAGTCGCAATGAACTGGGACCCGGTAACCAATGGCACGCTCGGCGTGAAAAATATTCCGTCGCCTTCGGTGTTCGGATATAAGCTGACGATTGCAAATAATGGGCTTTATTACCTGATGCTGGCAATGCTTCTGCTGACTGCGCTGTTTTGCTATGCGGTCTGTAAATCCCGCACAGGCAGGGCGTTTCTGGCCATTAAGACAGATGAAATGGCAGGCATTATGATGGGAATCAATGTGACATATTATAAGGTGCTCGCCTTTGTGCTGTCGGCCGTTATCTCTGCGGCGGCGGGCGCGCTGTATGCGGTCATGATTGGCTATATTGACCCGAACACCTTTACCTTTGACGTCTCGACACTGATTTTAAGCATTGTCATTCTGGGCGGCATGGGCACGATAAGGGGCATGTTTTTAGGTGCGGCAATTTTAATCTCATTTCCAGAGGTTTCGAGGTCTTTGATGGATTACCGCTTTGTTGTATATGGACTGATTCTTGTGATTATGATGCGGTTCCGCCCGCAGGGGCTGCTCGGCTGGAAGTCGCAGATGCCGTACAAAATATCAGAGCAGGTGAAAAGCCGTCTGGATTCTGCTGCCGTTCTGCCAGGGGCTGAACAGTAGCGGGCAGGGGCAGCAGGGAGAGGAGGAAAACCGGTATGGCAGTATTGCAGGTGACGGGAATTACAAAACGCTTCGGCGGCATTGTAGCAGTTGATAAAGTGGGCTTTGAAGTAAACAAAAGTGAAATTGTAAGCATTATCGGGCCGAACGGGGCCGGAAAAACAACGATATTTAACATGCTGACAGGAGTGTATGCCATAGACGAGGGCGAAATCCTGTTTGAAGGAAAACCAATCCATAACCAGAAGCCGCAGGAGATTGTGAAGGCAGGAATCTCAAGGACATTTCAGAATATCCGGCTGTTTCAGGATTTGAGGGTTGTGGAAAACGTACTGGTGGGAACGCATATCAATACACAGTATTCGCTTCTGGATTCGGTATTCCGCACACGGAGATTCCGCAGGGAAGAAGACGAGAAGGTGCTTGAGGCGATACAGATACTAAAATCCATCGGCCTGGATGACCGCAGGGACGACTATGCGCAGAATCTTCCGTATGGCGACCAGCGGAAGCTGGAAATTGCGAGGGCAATTGCGACCGGGGCAAAGGTGCTGCTGCTCGATGAGCCGGCGGCCGGCATGAACCCGCAGGAATCGGCGGAGCTGCTTGCCTTTATCCGCAGCCTGCAAAAGAGGGGCTATACCATTATCCTGATTGAGCATGACATGAGTGTCGTGATGAATATTTCAGACCGGATTTATGTGATAGACCATGGGAAGCCGATTGCGCAGGGACTGCCGTCTGAAATCGCAAACAATCCAAAAGTTATTGAAGCTTACCTGGGAGGTGTGGATATCAGTGCTTAAAGTAGAAGGTCTGCATACATATTATGGGAATATACATGCGCTTAAGGGCATCAGCCTGGAAGTAAAAGAGGGCGAAATCGTATCGCTGGTTGGGAGCAACGGTGCCGGAAAATCCACGCTTTTAAGCACGGTTACCGGAATCGCAAAAGCAGGAAGCGGGACGGTCCGGTTTCAGGGGGCGGACATTACAAATACAGCGCCCCATAACATTACCAAAACAGGAATCAGCATTTCACCGGAAGGAAGGGAAGTATTTCCGGGCCTGACGGTGGAAGAAAATTTAAGGCTGGGCGCTTTTATCGTCAGGGATAAGAAAAAAATAGCAGAAGGCTATGCGCGTGTCTATGAACTGTTTCCAAGATTGAAGGAACGAAACAGGCAGACGGCTGGCACGATGTCGGGCGGGGAGCAGCAGATGCTGGCTATCGGGCGCGCGCTGATGAGCAGCCCGCAGCTGCTGCTGCTGGATGAGCCGTCGCTTGGGCTGGCACCGAACATCGTGCTCCAGATATTTGACCTGATTAAATCCATCAATGCCCAGGGCGTTACCATCCTGCTGATTGAGCAGAATGCAAATATGGCGCTCGGCATTTCAAACCGTGCCTATGTGCTGGAAAACGGAACGGTATCGATGTCGGGCGATGCCAGAGAGATTGCGAATGACCCGAGGGTAAAAAATGCGTATCTGGGACAGGCATAGAAAACAGAACATAGAAAATAAAAAATAGAAAATAAAAAAATAGAAAATAAAAAAATAGAAAATAAAAAAATAGAAGGAAAGAAGGGAGACTGTGCATGAAAAAAATAATAAACAAACCGGAGCATGTCGTATCGGAGCTTCTGAAAGGAATGGAGCTGTCGCATCCGGAACTGGTGTATACCGAAAAACTGGAAGTTATCGCGAGGCGGGAAAAGAGCGATAAGGTAGCCGTTATTTCCGGCGGCGGAGCCGGCCACGAGCCTGCGCATGCCGGGTATGTCGGCAGGGGGATGCTGGATGCCGCAGTCTGTGGCAATGTATTTTCTTCGCCAAGCCCGGACCGGATTCTGGAAGGAATCCGCCAGACCGAATGCGGAAAGGGTGTTTTGATGATTATCAAAAACTATTCCGGGGATATTATGAACTTCGGGCTGGCACAGGAGCTGGCAGAAATGGAAGATATTCAGGTCGAAAGCGTTGTCGTAAAAGACGATGTCGCAGTTGCGGACAGCACGTATTCCACGGGACGCAGGGGGATTGCAGGCACGGTATTCGTACATAAAATAGCCGGTGCAAAGGCAGAAGCCGGCGGCACGCTGCAGGAAGTCAAAATGGCGGCGCAAAAGGCGATTGACAATATCAGGAGCATGGGCATGGCGATGACCCCGTGCATTCTGCCAGCGGTCGGAAAGCCGGGATTTGAACTGGCCGGAAATGAAATCGAAATCGGCATGGGCATCCACGGGGAACCGGGCGTGGAGCGCACGGCTGTCAAGACGGCAAAAGAAACAGCCCGGATACTGCTGGATAAAATACTCGCTGACTATGATTATTCCGGCAGTGAAGCGGCGCTGTTAATCAACGGGCTGGGCGCAACGCCCCTGATGGAGCTTTATATTTTAAGCAAAGAGATACATGAGCTGCTGGCCGCAAAAAAGATAAACGTATACAAAACGTTCACTGGCAATTATATGACGGCGCTCGATATGAGCGGATGCTCGGTTACCTTAATGAAACTGGATGATGAGCTGAAGGAATTACTGGATGCGCCATGTAATACACCCAGCCTGAAACTATAAGCAGGAAAGGATAATAACATATGGGATTTCAACTGACAAGCGCGGATTATGCGGACTATATCCGCAAGGCATATGCATTGATTCATGAAAAAGGGGATTATATTACAGGGCTGGACAGCGCGACCGGTGACGGAGACCACTGGACCAATATCAATATGGGCTTTGAAAGCCTTGTAAACCATGCGGCAGAGCTGGAAAACATGAGTGTATACGAACAATTCCGGCAGATTGGAACCATTATGATGTCTGTGATTGGCGGATCTTCGGGCGTGCTTTATGGCAGTGCCTATCTGGCGGCGGCAAAGACATTAAAAGACAGGGAATCTATCGGAAACCAGGAGCTGTGTGACGTGCTCGATGCCATGCTGCAGGCCATTATGTCCAGGGGAAATGCTGCCAGGGGATGCAAGACGATGATTGATGCGCTTGCACCGGCCGCGGACTGCTACAGGCAGTGCATTGCAGAGGGATTAAGCGAAATCGAAACAGCACAGAAAGTAAAGCAGGCAGCAGCAGACGGGGCAGAAAGCACGAAAGGCATGGAAGCGGTCAAAGGACGCGCGTCCTATCAGGCAGACAAAGGCGTCGGCCATCTGGATCCTGGCGCGGTTACGATGTCTTACCAGATAGCCGTGCTGATGGACTGTGTAATCAGCAAATGCCAGTAACCGGCGCTATTATGCCGCCGGTTCCAATAAATACATCAAAGAAAAGGAGACATGTATTATGATTACAAACGAAGCAAGCGACAGGGGACAGCATATCAAAGATTTGAGGGACGCCATCGAGCACCGTGCGACCTGGTTTTATTACCTGGTGCAGGAAGCGAAAAAAAGGGGGCTGGATTATGATTTTGCAAGGGATGCGATAAAAGCCTGCGGCTGTTTTCATGGCAGCACCAAATATACCCAGACCGAAAATTTAAGCGAATTTGCGCCGGAATTTATCAGTGACAATGTACGCAATATTTTCGAAATGGACACCGAGCTGACGGACGAAGAACTGAACATCACGTTCCACTACTGTCCGCTGGTGGCAGCCTGGAAGAAGCTGACCGACGACGAGGAAGAAATAGCAAAGCTGTGTGACATTGCCATGGACGGCGACAGGGGCATTTGCAGCGCATTTGCGGCATTTGAATTTGAGCTTGGAAAGACGATTGCAAAGGGCGACCCAATCTGTGAGGTATGCTTCCGTAAGAAAAAATAACTGCATATGCCGGTATTCTGCGTGAATACCGATTCGGCCGGATGGGACTGGCACGCTGCTGTCCCTTCCGGCTAAAGCTGTCTGTATGTGGTGCTGCGCCTTTCGTCCGAACGTTTTTTGGAAACCTGGAAAAAGAATAAAAGAGGAAAAGATTGAAGCAGCTGGAAAAAAATGGTATGCTTTTCCATAGGGAATGTCGTTTTATAATGAGGGGGAAAACGGCATATTCAGAAACAGGGTGCCATTCAATAAGGGGGATTAAATTTCATGATGGATACGATGCTGGGCTCCATTAAAGGATTTGTTGCCAGGTTTTCGGATATTATTTCAAACACGATTGATGCAGACGTGCTGATTGCCGACACCAATCATGAAATTGTTGGCGCTGCGTTCCGGTATTTTACGATGTATAACGGGATTGGGGCGGGGTCTTTGATTGCGGAGGTCATTGCCAGCCGCAGGAAGGTCGTGGAAAGAGACAAGGCCGGGCGGGCTTCCTGCCAGAAGTGCGGGGAGTTTGAAAGCTGCAAGATTGTCGGTTTTGTCGGCGTGCCGATTTTTTATCATGGGTATGTCGTGGGGGCGATTTCGTTAATCCTGCCGCAGCACCGGGCGGACGAGCTGTTCCGGAATATAGAGACCTCTGCCGAATTTCTGGAAAATATGGCTGGGCTTTTAGCAGGCAAGATAGAAGAACGCAATCAGAACCAGTCACTGAATCAGATGATACTGGAACGCGAGGCAATTATGGATTTGTTATCCGAAGCGGTTGTATTTACGGACTATTTTGGAAACATCGCATACTGCAATAAGGCGTTTCAAAAGCTGTCCGGCATCCGGCAGGATATTCTGGGCAGGCAGCTTAGCGAGGTCGTGCCGCATGCTGTATTTGAGGAATATTTTAAAGAGCATAAAGCACTTAAAAATAAACGGGTTTATATTACATGGGAGACAGGTGCTTTTTACGGGTTTCTTTCAAGCAGGCAGGTTATGATTAACGGCAGGGATTCCGGAACCATGTTTATATTTCAGACGATTCACGAGGTGCTGTATCATGCGCAGCTGTCGGAAAAGGGCTCCCTGATGACGCTCGGCTGGGCAGAGTGGCTCTTTCCAAAAGAAGTCATCCAGGAAGCAAAGGCAGCTGCGGTAACGGAGCAGCATATACTGATTCAGGGCGCAGACAGCGGACTGAATGAAATGCTGGCAAAAGGAATGGCCAATTATTCACAGCGGGGCCTGAACTGCCTGAAAATACTATACTGTGACAATATTTACCGTGACCTGATGGAAGTATTTCTGTTTGATGAATTCGGCGAACTGCGGGATGCAGACCAGGGCACGATGATTGTGCACAATGTGGAAAACCTTCCTTATAATATACAGGAAAGAATGCTGCAGTTTCTGCGTACCGGAAAGATTCCGCTGACAAACGGCACGGTCATTGAATCGGATGTGCGCCTGGTTTTTACGGCATCCAAAAACCTGAAAGAACTGGCAGAACAGGGGCTGTTTGTGGAAGAACTGTATTACCGGATTGCAGAGCATGAAATCTGCATACCGGATGTTATCAGCCAGTATGCGGGCTTTAAGCGGATTGTGAATTCCGGGCTTGCTTATTATGGGAAGGTATATCATAAAAAAGTGATGCAGCTGGATGAAGAAGTGTTTGATTATCTGTATAAGGTTTACAGCGGAAATGGCCTGAATTACCTGGAATCCATGCTTGAGCTGATTGTCCGGCACAATCAGGGCATCACGGCGGTGCGGGATTTTATGAGCCTGGGCATCAGCCTGGAGCCGCCGAAAAAGGAGCAGACGCTGAGTGACCTGGAAAAGAATAAAATTATGGAGCTTTTGAAGCTGGGGCTGAATAAGACCGATATTTCAAAACGCCTGGGCATCAGCAGGGCGACGCTGTACCGGAAAATGGGGGAATACGGGCTTTAGGTATTTACTCAGGCGCAGCTTTTGCATCGGCCATGCGGTTCATTTCCCGAAGCCTTGTCCGGTATGTAACAGGCGTCATTCCGTAAAGCTTGCGGAAGGATTTGAGGAAGCTGCTGTAATCCGAAAAGCCGCTTTCTGTGCAGGCGTCCAGAATGGAGCGCCCATCAGCGATGGCCTGGCAGCAGTGCTGCATCCGCAGGTCCGTGATATAGCTGTGGATGCTTTCTGCCGTATATGCCTTGAACGTGCGGGAAAGATGTCCGCGGCTTGTATACGTGTGTTTCATCAGCCCTGCCACGTTCAGCTTCGGGTCGGTATAGTTTTCCTGAATATACTGTACCGCCCGTTCCACAAGGGAGCTGGTTGCGGTCGGGGTGTAAACATTTCCTTTTTTCGCAATCTGGCATATTATCAGAAAAAATTCACTCAGATTACTCGCAAACGCGGCTGTCCGGTATTCTTTATCCAGCGCGGCATTTAAGTTCATCCGTTCAAACAGGCTGCGTATATCCCACGCTTTTACGGCATGGGCATTAAATAATGTAACCGTATGGTTCCAGCCGGCATTTTCCAGCCCCAGCCGCCTGGCTGTAGCTTTCCAGAATTCTGCATCAATCTGAATCACAATCCGTTCGGAAAACTGGGAGCTGCAGTCGTATTTTGCGGCATGGTACAGCTCGCTTGGAAACAGGATGATTTCCCCCTGTTTCAGCTGGTACAGGTCGCCGTCGGCAGAATAGGCGACATCCGAGCCGCTTATGGAGAGCACGGCTTCATAGTAAGGATGGGAATGCACGATGGAACGTGTATTCTCATGATTGGTAAACCACGTAACCGCAATGCTGTTTTCTTCCAGGCGCTTGCGCGCAAATTCCTGGGTCAGTATAAAATCTGTGTAATGTTCTATTTTGCAAATCATAATTTCGAAGGTCTCCTTTATTGCAAGATATCACATAAATTACAATGTGTTCTGTACTATTGCGCTGCTGAAATTTTTAGCCGATGCGGTCCAAAGCATTTTTCAAACGCGCGCTGGCGCTGAAATGGGATGAAATCTGTGCAGCAGCATCCGGCATGCTGTTTGTTGTTAAAATTATATCAAAATAAGCACATTTTGCAATATTTTTAGAACAAATAAATAAGAAAAAATGAAAAAATAAGATTAAAATATTATTAGATGATGCAAATAAGACATAATATACAAAAATTATATCATGTATTTGTCTATATTGCACATTAAATGACCCTGTATACGAAGAAAAGCGACCATGCAAGATGTGATATTCTGTATTGCCCCAAAACGGCTGCCTGACAGGGCTGAGTCAGACAAAACGGGTGTACGGACTGCAGGGTTACTGGAAAATGTCTGCCTGACAGGGACGTGTCTGTAAAAATCCGGCTGCGGGATGAATAAGGTGCATGTTTCCGGTGGCGGCTGGAATGGCAAAGGTTTTGGAAGGAGGTGGAGGGAATGCGCAGAATTTATTCTGGTTACAGTGCCAGCATGGTGTTTGACGATGATTCTATCCGCAGGATGTTCCGCACGGAATATGGTTCTTATGAGCGGATGCACTGGCTGACCCGTATCTGTATCAGCGGCGTGCTGATTCTGCTGGCGCTATTTACCGAAATGCCGATGGCGGCAAAGGCAGTCTGCATGCTGGCAGGATGCTGGATGTTTGCAGGGCGGGATTTTCACAGCCAGCTGCAGGCAGAACGGGTTCTGGCAGGCCGTGGCGGCATGGCCAGCACCGTGGCCTATACGTTTAACGGAGCCGGGATTTTCGGAGATGGCAGGAAGCTGTTTGGCTATGACGAGGCAGAGCGGCTGGTTGAGGATGAAGCTTATTTTTATATCTTTCAGAACAGGCAGAATGCGGTCATGGTTCCAAAGGCTGCCGTAAAACCGGAAACGCCCGATGGGTTCCGGCAGTTTCTGGAAGAAAAGACAGGCAGGCACTGGCGGCAGAGGAGCTTTATATGTCTACCGCTGACCAGGGGTATATTGCACTGACCTGGTTTGATTCCGGGGCGCGTTCCTTCTATACGGTGGATACCCCGATTAACACGCCTGCGGACTTAAAGGGGCTGAAAATCCGTACTATGGATTCGCCGATGGCGTTTGAGATGATGGAATGCTTTGGCGGGTCTGCCACAACGATGTCTATCAGCGACGTATTTACCGGGATGCAGTCCGGTGTCATTGACGGCGCAGAAAACAATGAGACGGCCCTGACGACAGGGGGACATGGGGAAGTGGCAAAATGCTACAGCTATGATACGCATACCCGTATTCCGGATATTCTGCTGCTGCGTTCGGTTACCTGGCAGAAAATGACGGATGAGCAGAAAGAAATTATGAAAACGGCTGCTGACAATGCAAAGGAAACCTACAAGGCAGCATGGCAGGCAGCAATCCAGCAGTCTGTGGAGGATGCAAAGGAAATGGGCGTGACCTTCAATGAGCCTGACCTGGCGCCATTCCAGGAAGCGGTGCAGCCGATATATGAGCGTCTTGCTTCCGAATCCCTGGAAATATGGGAAGTCTGCGAGAAAATCCAGAATTTTGAATAATGCAAAAAGGAGGGGAACGAGTTGAAACAACTGGAAAAAGCACTGGATGTGGCAATGAGTGCAATCACATCTGCCGTTATGCTGGTTTTGCTTATCTTCGGTACATGGCAGATTTTTACAAGATGGATTCTGAACGACCCGTCGACGTTTACGGAGGAACTGCTGCGCTACCTGTTAATCTGGGCGGGCATGATTGGCGCTGCGTACTGTTTCTTCCATGACAAGCATGTAAAGCTGACCATTCTGACAGCGCGCCTGAGCGGGACACCGCTGAAAGTGCTGCAGGTCGTGGATGATATTATTGTGCTGATATTTGTCGTATATGTGTATATTTACGGCGGCGTGCAGATGGTAGCGGCAAACACGGAGCAGCTGACTGCGGTTATGCGGATTCCGATGAGCCTGATATACGGATGCCTTCCGGCTTCGGGAATATTTGTAGTGCTCGCCAAAATCCTGAGATATCTTTCCGTAATGACGGAAAGCGGAACTGAGAAAGGGGGAGAGTGACAATGACGGTCGTACAGGCTGCGTTAATATTATTTTTGATTTTTTTCGGTCTGATGTTTATCGGGGTTCCGATTTCAGTAAGTATCGGATGCTCCTCAATCGTCGTGCTGCTTCTCAGCGGCTTTGAAACGGACGTGCTGGCCCATGTAGTGGCACAGAGATGCTTTAAGGGCATTGACTCTTTCGCACTGCTTGCACTGCCATTTTTTATGCTGGCAGGAAGCATTATGAATAAGGGCGGCATTGCCCGCCGCCTGGTGCGCCTGGCGCGGTTTTTTGTGGGAAAGATTCCGGGCTGCCTGGCAGCGACCAACGTACTGACCAATATGTTTTTCGGGGCAATTTCCGGTTCTTCGGTTGCAGCTGCTTCCGCAGTCGGCAAAATTATGGGCCCTCTGGAAAAGGAAGAAGGCTATGAGGATGCTTTTTCCGCAGCAGTCAATATCTGTTCGGCACCGACAGGCGTTATTATCCCGCCGTCCGGGCCGCTGATTCTCTATTCGATTACAGCCGGAAGCGTTTCGGTCAGCGCGCTGTTTATGGCAGGGTATGTCCCGGGCGTGCTGCTGGGTGCATGTGTTATGGCTGTGGCTATTTACATTGCAAGGAAAAAAGGCTATACTGGTTCAACTGTAGAAGAAACCGATTCCATTGGCAGGGTGCTGGTGGATGCGGTGCCAAGTATCTTTATGATGATTATTGTTATGGGCGGAATCCTGCTGGGATGGTTTACGGCTACCGAGGCCGGAATCGTGGCCTGCCTGTACTGTATGGTGCTTGGATTTGCCTATAAGGAGCTGGACACAAAACAGCTCTGGAAGCTGATGAGCGAATGCATGATGGACACGGCTGTCATTCTGTTTCTGATTGCAGCATCAAATATTATGTCCTATGCCATGAGCATTTCGGAAATTCCGGCAGCCTTAAGCAGCATGCTGATGGGGATTACCGATAATAAATATATCCTGCTGCTGATTATGAACGTATTTTTGCTTGTGCTTGGAATGTTTTTGGACCTGACGCCGGCAGTTCTGATTTTTACACCGATTTTCCTGCCGATTGCGACAGGATTCGGCATGAGCCCGGTGCATTTCGGCGTCATGCTGATACTGAACCTGGCAATCGGTTCGGTAACGCCGCCGGTCGGCTCGGTTTTGTTTGTCGGATGTAATGTAGGCGGAGTAACCGTGGAACAGGTCACGAAATATATCGTGCCGATATTTATTTCCATGGTTGTGGCTCTGCTGCTGGTTGTGTATATTCCGGCGCTGTCGCTTTTCATTCCGCAGCTGTGCGGACTCGTATAGGCCAAATGCCGTCCGGGCAGGGAAATTTTCGAATGCTGTCCGGACGGGGCATTTTATTTAGCAGGGAAAATATATTTCAGAAGGGAGAATTTCAATGGATATATGTACAAAGCTGATTTCCATGGAGCAGGAAGGCGGAATCTTCCTGGCTCATACGGACAGCGCAGATTTGAAAATCTGTTTTGTGACGGATGAGATTGTCCGCATCCGTGCATCGTTTGACCGGGAACTGGCGGAAGAATCCTATGTGCTGATGACGACCGCGTGGGAAGACCGTCTGGACGGCCTGTTTGAAGGGGAGCGTACCAGGGTGGAGCCGGTGATGCCGCAGCAGCAGGAGGATGGGGAAAAAATCACCCTGTCCGTGCGCGGCCTGCAGCTGATTCTCGAAAAAGACCCGCTGTGCATCCGGCTTCTGGACGCAGACGGGGACGAGCTGTATGCCAGCGTGCCGGGCTGCCCTTTTGTAAAAGACAGCAATGGCCGCGTGATTTCTTATACACGCATGAAGGAAGAAGACTGCTTTTACGGCTTTGGCGAAAAGACAGGGGAACTGAATAAAAATAAAAAGTTCCTGCGCGAGCGTGCTACGGATGCACTGGGGTATGATGCGGAAAAAATGGACACGCTGTATAAGCATATTCCGTTTTATATCCGGCTTGACCGTGATACACGCAAGGCCGTGGGTGTCTTTTACAACAACTTTTATGAATCCGTGTTCAATATGGGCTGCGAAAAGAGCAATTACTGGCCGCGTTATACATACTGGCAGGCAGATGGCGGCGACGCTGACCTGTTTCTGCTGGGCGGCGGGACGATTCCGGCAATTACAGACCATTATACGCTGCTTACCGGGCGTCCGGCGCTGCTGCCAAAACGCGCGCTCGGCTATCAGGGCTCGTCCATGTATTATCCGGAGCTGGAAAAGGACAGTGACGACGCCGTGCTGGAATTTATTGATACGATTAAAGAAGAAGGCTTTCCAATCGACGGCTTCCATCTGTCTTCCGGGTATACCAGCTATGAAAACAAACGGTGTGTATTTACATGGAATACGCAGCGCTTTAAGTCACCGGCGGGATTTTTCAAGGCAATGAACGAAAAGGGTGCCCAGAACGTGCCGAATGTGAAGCCGGGAATCCTGCTCTGCCACCCGTGGTTTGCGGAATTTCTGGAAAAGGATGTATTTGTGAAGGACAGCAGGAATCCGGATGCCTGTGGCGTGGGCAAATGGTGGGGCGGCGACGGGGCCTTCTGGGATTTTACCAGTCCGCAGGCACGCAGCGCATGGAAGGCTTATCTGACGGAGCATGTCATAGCGGTGGGCACGGATTCTATCTGGAATGATAACTGTGAATATGACAGCCTGATGGACAAGGACTGCCGCTGTGATTTTGACGGCAAAGGGGGCACCATCGGGCAGCTGAAGCCGGTTATGTCTACGCTGATGTGCAAGCTGAGCAATGACGCGGTACAGGAGCACAACCCGGATGCGCGTCCGTATTCGGTATGCAGGAGCGGGAGCGCAGGCATCCAGCGGTATGCACAGACCTGGTGCGGCGATAACTGTACGAGCTGGAAAAGCCTGAAATACAACATTCCGATTATTACAGGCATGGGGCTTTCCGGACAGCCGAATGAAGGGGCGGACATCGGCGGCTTTGCAGGGCCGGCCCCGGAGGAGGAGCTGTTTGTGCGCTGGGTGCAGCAGGGGATTTTCCAGGCACGGTTTTCCATTCATTCTGCAAGCAATGACAATACGGTGACAGAACCGTGGATGTTCCGCAACTGCGCGCAGCTGATACGCAGTGCCGTGCTGTTCCGCTACCGGATGCTGCCATATTTGTATTCGGCAGAATATGAAGCGTCCAGAAACGGCGCGCCGATTATGCGTGCGCTTGTATATGATTTTCAGAATGACCCGGGCGTATATGACGAGAGCTTTACCTATCTGTTCGGGCGTGACCTTCTCGTGGCAAATGTCATTGAAAAAGGAGCGCAGACAAAGGAAGTCTATCTGCCGGCAGGCTGTAAATGGTATGACTGGAACGATAATTTTGCATGCTATGAAGGCGGACAGACAATCCAGGTACCGGTAACGCTGGAAACCATCCCGATGTTTGTACGGGAAGGCGCGGTGATTCCGATGGCGGACAACCAGCCGATGAACATGGAACGCGACCCGGTGACAGCACTGCATCTGCTGCTGGTGCCAGGTGCAGAGCGCAGCTATACGATGTATGACGATGACGGTGTCAGCAATGCGTACCGCAGCGGCATGTACCGGAAAACGAAAATCCATATGGAAGGAACGGACGTCGTAAAGGTCACATTTAAATCAGAAGGAAGCTATGCAGATTCCGTGAAAACGGTTCTGGCAGAAATTATCCGCAAAGACCGCAGCCCGTTTTGGGCAGCGCTTGACGGCCGGAAACTGGAGCATTTCCTGAACAGGAGAAAATTCGAAGCGGCTGAAAGCGGCTGGTATTACAGCCAGACGAAACGGGCCGTTTTGGTAAAATATCCGAATCCTGGCCGGGATATCACGCTGACGGTTTCTTTCGAGGATTTTGACCTGATTGGCATGTAAGGAGGAAAAACATGTTACTGAGAGAATTCTGCTCGATGCAGAAAACGGACAATGGGTATCTGATTCATGGGGATGCAGCGGACGTGATGCTGGTATTTTTGTCGGATGATGTCATCCGCATCCGGGTTTCCTTTGACCGGAAATTTGAGGAAGCGTCCTATACGCTGGTAACGACCGCGTGGGAAGACCGGATGGACGGGCTGCTGAAGGAAGAACGCACGCGCATTGAGCCTGTGAAAGCAGAGTACCGCGAGACGAATGAGGAAGTGGTATTCCGTACCAGGACGCTGGATTTAACGCTCTGCAAAAAGCCGTTTTCGTTCCGGCTGTCCACGGCGGACGGGCAGACCGTGTACCAGGATTTGCATGAGCGGGCATTTGAAAAAGACAATCTTGGAAGACTGAGCCATTATTCCAGGATAGACCGGGAGACCGACCATTTTTACGGGTTTGGTGAAAAGACAGGGCATCTGGACAAAAAGGGAAGACGCCTTCGCATGAGCCCGAAGGATGCCATCGGGCATGACCCGCAGACCGGGGACCCGATGTACAAGCATATTCCGTTTTATATCAGGATAAACGAAAACCAGCGCCATGCCATCGGGCTGTTTTACCATAATTCTTATGACAGCGTATTTGACATGGGCCAGGAGCTTTCGGGCTATTGGGAAAGATACTGCTATTACCAGGCGGACGGCGGAGACATTGACCTGTTTCTGCTGAACGGCCCGCGCATGGCTGACGTGCTTGCGCATTATACCTGGCTGACCGGGCGCAGCGCGCTGCCGACGAAGCAGTCGCTCGGGTACTGTGCATCCACGATGTATTATGCTGAGCTGGAAGAAAACTGTGACCAGGAAATTTACCGGGTCATTGACAAGCATGAAAAAGAAGAAATCCTGATTGACAATTTCTGGCTGGCATCCGGTTATACGAGCGGCGAGCAGGACAATCTGAGGTATGTATTCAACTGGAACAAGAAACGGTTTCCAGACCCGGAAGGGTTTTTCCGGGAAATGCATGCACGCGGGATTAATGTGATTCCGAACCTGAAGCCGGGCATCCTGAAACGGCATCCGTATAAAGAGCTGTTTGAAGAACGGGACGTATTTATCAAGACGCCGGACGGCAGGGAAGATTATTACGGGCGCTGGTGGGGCGGCACGGGACGGTTTTTCGATTTTACCGGAGAAGCCGGGCGCAGCACCTGGAAACAGCTTTTGATAGATAATGTCCTGAAAATGGGCGCAAAGACGGTCTGGAATGACAATTGTGAAATGGACGGCGTGGAAGATAGGGAAGCGCAGTGCGATTTTGAAGGACACAAAGGCACGATGGCAGAGCTGAAAATTCTCCATTCCAATTTAATGGCATTTGTGGGGAAACAGGCACTGGCAGAGGTATATCCGGGCGAACGGCCGTATATTATCAACCGTGCGGGCTTTGCGGGCATCCAGCGGTATGCCCAGGTCTGGGGCGGGGATAACCTGACAGACTGGCGCACGGTGAAATTTAACATAGCTACGATTCTGGGCATGGGCCTGTCCGGGTGTGCCAATATGGGCTGTGACATCGGCGGCTTTGCAGGGCCTGCACCGGAAGGGGAGCTGCTGCTGCGCTGGATTCAGAACGGTATTTTCCAGCCGAGGTTCTGCATGAATTCAGCAAACAATGACAATACGGTGACCCAGCCGTGGATGTATGAGGAATACGGGGATTATGTACGCGAAGCGTATGCACAGCGTTACCGGATGCTGCCGTACCTGTACAGCCTGATGTATGAGGCGAACCAGAACGGAATGCCTGCATGGCGGCCGCTGTTTCTGGAATTCCCGGATGACCCGGAATGCTACCGCGATGAAAACCTGACGTTTCTGTTTGGCAGCAGCATTCTTGTTGCAAATGTTGTCGAAAAGGGCGCTGCATCCAGAAGGGTGTATCTGCCTGCCGGATGCCGCTGGTATGATATGAATGACAGCCTACGCGAATATGAGGGCGGGCAGACGATTGAGGTTCCGGCTGGCCTGGGCTCTATTCCGATGTTCCTGCGCGGCTGCGGCATCTATGTAACGAGTGAGGATGTAAAGCATATCCTGCGCGACCGCATAAGGCAGCTGGACTTTCTTATCTCAGCCGAAGGAAATTCGGAGTTTGTGCTGTATGACGACGACGGGCATTCTGAGGATTACCTGCAGGGAGCCTATGCGCGCACCCATATCCACGTAGAAAGCGGGGAGCGCACAGCCATTACGTTTCGCACCGAGGGCACTTACCCGCAGACCGTAGAGCGCCTGACGCTGCGCCTGGTAAGCAGGCAAAAGGGTGCCTGCTGGGTGAGCGTGGACGGAAAACGCATTCCGAGGTTCCTTGTGCGGGAAGGCTGGGAAGAAGCAGACGCAGGCTGGTATTATAATCTGACAGACCGCACAGTCTGGGTAAAATGCCCGAAACCGGACGCCAGGGAGTACCAGATTGTGGTGTCTGCGGAGAAGTTTGATTTGATTGGGATGGCAGAGGATTAGAGGCTGCATTTGGTGGACGGCCGGGGATGGCTGGATGGAGAATTAAGAAAGATTGGGGCTGGGCTGGATAGGATGAAGCTTGGAACCAGGCATGCACTTAGGGAGGGTGCGTGCCTGGTTTTTTTCTGGTGCTGGGGAGGGTGGCGGTGCGGGCAGATTGGGAAGGTGGCTGCGCGGGCAGATTGGGAAGGTGGCTGTGCGGGCAGATTGGGAAGGTGGCTGCGCGGACGCCGGGAGAATGTGTCTGTCCTGTTTTCTTGTTCCGGTTTCGGAATGCAAGAAACCCTAAGGATTCTGCGTATACGCTCTCGCAGCCGGACGGAGCGGCAGTTAATTCGCCTTCGGCTAAAAACTGCCTTCGGGCTTACGCCCCCTGTCTGTGCAGCAGAATGCTAAGGGCTTCTAACATTTTTCCACAGTCATAATAAGACAGTAGTGCCACACTTATCCAGCTGTTTTTTGACTGGCCTTAGTATCTATTTTTATTTTCCTATACATTTCATATTTAGAACCTGTATTTGTAATTTTTAAGATAAATTAATATATTGTATTAAAAAATCAGATAATTTAAAGCGGTAAAAATGTTATTTTATCAAATTTATATATAAATTTATACTTTATTACATTTATAACAATAGATTTTGATAAATAAATTGATGTTGCATTTAAAAAATAACCGGTACTTTGTAAATTCGTAATGAGGATTTATTTTTGCTTTTAGATTTTTATATCTAAAATACATAAATTATATTATTTTTCATCTTTAATAGGTAAAAATATTCACTTTTATAAATCACTCTCGATTTATTTTCCCTTCCTGCCAAGATTGATTTATACAAAATCAGATATAATTTTTCATTGTCCCTTTATTCCTATAAAGACATTTCGTAAAAATAATACAGGAATGTAAATTTCCACTATACAGCTGGATAAATATTCCTCTATGTTTATTTTCATTATATCAGCGTATTAGAGCGTGTTTGAAAAATCATTTCCGCAATCTGCATTCTCCACAAACTGTGAAGTACATCTCACGAAAAGCATTTTTCAAACACGCTCTAGAATATACCACTTTCTTCTTTTTGCCTTTCAGCTAAATTGTATCACTTTTTTTGATTTTGGCATTCGGATAAAATATACTGCCTTCTTCTTTTGGGCAGCATTCTGTATCAGTCCAAATTTCAATCACATTGACAGCACCCTGTTAATAAACTTTCTTAAAACGTTCCATTTTTGATATCTCCTTAAAATTCTCGCTTTAAATATAGTTTTTTCGAAAGCAAAAACGAACAAAGCAAAATCAAAGTAGCAGCAGCAATCATACCGCCATTCACCAAAAACATATTTGTACTGGCATATTCCAGAACATGAAAAAGCAAATATTCATTCCCAGGCAAAGTCAAAACAATCACTCCTGCACTATACAGCGCTGCAAAAAGAACAACTGGCATAAGCATTCCCCAAAACTTTCCTTTCCTATATCCCATCTTGAATAAGATTGGAAACATACACAAATTAAAAATTGAAAACAGCAGATAGCTTATTGTCACAACAGGTAAAAACCATCCCATCGGGCCATAATAATGCGATAACGAAAAGCGGTCTGCGAGAACTGCCAGAGGAATGCCCGTAACTAATCCGGCTAATCCCATGCAGACAGATAAAATATATCTGCCAGCCACTACGGCGGAACGCTCGACTGGGAGTGTGAAATACAGCTTATTCAAATCTCCTTTTTCTTCGACCGCAAAAGCATTGACCGAAAAAAACAGAAACAGAAAAACATTCATCGGGATAACCAGCAGCGCCAGAATAAAACCAGCAGACAGCGAAATGAGAGGAATCAGAAAAAGCCGCAGATGAAAGTACTTCATCGCATTCCAGTCAAATATTGCCATTCGTTTCATAAAACTTCACCCTCCTTGCTCATTCGTACCATAATATCATCCAGAGAAACTGTTTCTGTAATTACACTTCCTGGAAAGCCTGCAATATCTTTTATTTCAATCATGCCATCGAAGCCGACAGGATATTCACGCAGTCCAATCACCTGTTTCCGTTTTGCTTGTGGCAAATCCCCGGTTCCGCCTTTCACCAGACAATATTTTTCAATCAATTCATCCTTTCGTCCGCTATATATAATTCTGCCGTTTTGGATGTAGATAATATAGTCGGCAATCTTTTCAAGGTCACTGGTTATGTGCGTAGAAAAGAATACGGTTCTGTCTTCTTCCACCATATAAGCACGAAGGATTTCAAGCATTTCTTCACGTCCAGCGGGGTCAAGGCCAGACGTCGGTTCATCGAGCAATAAAAGCTTTGCATCATGCGCCAATGTAACTGCCATGCCCAATTTCATTTTCATGCCGCGTGACATTGTTTTATACTTCTGCTCAGGGTCAAGCGAAAATTGTTCCAGGTACTGATGAAAAGCTTTACTGCTCCATTTCTTGTAAAAAGGACGCATGGATTTTTCTACATCAATGGGGGTCCAGTCCTCTTGAAAATAAGGCTGTTCAAATAAAACACCTATATCTTCTTTCAAAGAAACATCATCCGCATTTTTGCCGAATAGCTTAATGCTGCCGCCATCTTTCCTGGCCATGCCTAAAATCAGCCTTAAAACAGTCGTTTTTCCTGCGCCGTTTTCACCGATAAAGCCGCATAGAAAACCACTTGGAACAGAAAAACTGATATTATCCAGCATAAAATTTTTATATTCTTTTCTAAGGCTGCATATTTCAATCACATTATCCATTATCATGTCCTCTCAATCTTATCCAGCATTTCATGCAGGTCATTTACTGATAAGCCAGCCAGCTTTCCCCTCTTGACAGCATTCGTTAAGGCGGCTTCAGCCTCTTTCCGGTATTTATCACGAACAAAAGCATCATCGATTTTCTTTACATATACCCCTTTTCCGGGCATTGTCTGGACGAATCCTTCGAGCTCTAATTCACTGTATGCTCTGGTCGTAGTTACCAGACTTACCTGCAAATCACGGGCAAGCTGGCGGAGCGAAGGAAGCGGCGCGTTTTCAGTTAATTCACCTGTCAAAATAGATGTTTTGATTTGTTCTTTGATTTGCTCATAAATCGGTATTCCCGATTGGCTGGATATAATAATATTCATTATCTGCGTTCCTTCTCCCAGTAATCTCGTTTATCGCATTTTGAAAGTTATCCCATTCATCAGACACAAAAGAAATCTATTCCAGTCCTTTCGCTGTGACAGAATCATATTTTCAAGCCGGTACGCCCCCAGTATATTCCTGCCCTGCTGAGGAAACATAACCTTTTTTTCATAACTTCTCAGGTAATGGATAGATGGTATTTCTTTTCAGCTATAACAGGATGTCTTTCTATTTTACTGATAATTTCATATCCACAGGCTGGCTGCAGATTTATCATAGACATAATACAAAATACAAAATACAAAATTCAAATTACCAATGTTCCACTCATAATTTGGTATTTCCAGCTGCTAATACTCATACGCTATACCTCAGATTTTCCTCTATATTGGTACTTCCGTCAGCTGAACATTCATTTGCATTCCTTCCATCGGCTTATGCCTTACTGTTATTGTACGGTAAGTACAGTATAGCAGAAAAAAAGTTTCTTGTCAATCGTGCTCTGCGCGAAAAGAAACAGTCAGTAATATAAAATGCATACTCGTTCAAATCATATCACAGAAACTGTAACATTCGGGTCTTGTCAATATGGATAGAGAAAAAAGTCAATTATTTTTATGAGGTTACAGTGTCGGATTGAATAAGGCGCAGCACCTTGTTGGTAAAGTTTTCCCGGCATTTCTGCTTGGTCTGCTCCTGTTCCCACGCATGAACGGAGATTTTACCAGCAGGGAAACGGTGCTTGTCCAGCTTCCAGCGGGCCATGTGAAACGTCCTCAGCTCGTTCTCATGCTCCCTCTCGAATTTCTCTCGGTTGCCCTTCCACTTTGATACCCTGCAACTCGTCATAGACAGGCTTGGTGTCACGGCAGGGGTCAACGAGGCGAAGCAGTTCCTTCGATTCATTCAGACGGGCGGACTTGGTTTTCAAGATGTGTTGATGGCTTCTGTTCGTTCACTCTGAGCAGCGATATGGGCCTTCAAATCTTCCAGAGTGCAATGCCTCTCTCGGTCAGAAAATTGACAGCCTCGGCAAAATCTTTAAGGTTTCCAATCCTGGATTGCGGCTCCGGCGTTCCGGCCTCATAGCAGTCAGCAGCGCGGCAAGGCCAGGGCCGGGGGGGCTGGCTCAATTCTTCTTTTATGGCCTTTATCCAATCGGTCAGGCCGGCGATTTTCTTCCGAATATTCCGCAACAGGTCATTGGCCTTTCTTATCCAGCGATTGAAATCGCCCTTGTCGGTGGTGATATCCGCGCTCGGCCCTCTCGCTCATGCCACGCACCTTTGGGGCCACACTTTCAACCGCCGCCCCGCGAGTGATAAGGCGGTGGCCTCGGCGTACTCCTTTTCCAATTCCTCGTGTGATTTGCCCATCGTGTTTGACCTCCTTCTTGCCAAAATAAAAGACCATTTACCTGCTGTGTCCGGTAAACGGTCTTGATGAATAATTGATTTTTTTCTTTCGGCAGCACCCCTGCATCAACTAATACGTCAGCCGGGGCTGCTTATCCCCACTGCTGGCACTGGTGATAGACAGCGAAATTCACTTTCCCTATCAGTTCTGATTCTTTCACTGTACCCTCCTGTTCCAAATATCTCTGACAGTTTAATGGCACATATGAAAAAAAATCCCCTGTACATGCCGTCCGCTGTCAGGGAATCCCTTCACAAATTCATTCCATACAGTATGCCTGTCAGTCCCTCCAACACTCCCCGACTTCTTTTTCAGCCGTTTCCTGGGACAATACAAACTTTGCCGCAATCTTTTTCACCACATCAACAAATGCCAGCCCACATTCCTGGTACGCTTCTACTGTCGCACGGATTGCCGCATCCTTTGCCACGTTTTCTCCCCTCCGAAAAATTCATCCGAAAGCGTAATCTCTGATGGGCGTGTTTTCCGTTCCCCTGTATATATGACGTACAGCTCTGGTTTTGGAAGCTCCACCTTTTTGCTCTTATATAAATCCATGTCATTTTCAGAAAAATATCTCCGGTATGAATTTACCAGGTATTCCAACGCCCGGATGATAATATTGGCTGTCCATAATGACTAGGCCTCCACCAGCACCATAAGTTTATTCCCTTTTATAAACCCAAGGTCATTATAAATGCTGTCCGTAAAAATATTCTCCAAAGTGACCGTCTTTAAGTCTTCTTCCCGCACTTTTTTATCTTCCGGATGGAGCGCCTGGTACAGCTGGAGCAGGTATCTGGGATTACCGAACAAGTTACAAAACACGCTGTCTTTCACTGTCCGTTTTGCCTCTGTTTTCTTTATTTCCCTGTTTTCCTCTCCCATTTGCTGTCTGTCCCTCCTGTCATTTCTATTGTTCCTTTTTCATCCTTATCTTAACACAAAACCCTCCGATAAGCCATATGCTTTATGGATAAAGGTTATGGATTTGTTGAAAAAAAGATGGATAACAGCCGAAAAAGCTGTCATCTCTCCATCATCTGCTTCCGTCTGCGCTCCATATCCGCCGCTTCCATCTGCGTCACAGGCTTCCCGCCCCGCTTTTCAATCTCCGCCTGTTTTTGGCGCAGCTTTTTCAAAACGGATGCCCTGCCTGTTTTCTTTTTGCAGTTATTTTTATTCCCGTCAATAAAACTGTAATTCTGTTCCTCACCACCCTCAACGCTGCGGAAATACTCCCCGTTCTTCATATATTTTTGCCAGTCTTCAAGGAGCTGCTTTTTCTTGCTGTTAAGGGGCTGCACATCTGCCCCGGACGGCGCTGCCGCCTGTCCAGCAGGCATTTCCCGCTTTTCCAGCTCCTTTACAGGCTGCGGCGGATTAAGATAATCCCGTATCTGTTGTACGGCCATATGGTCAAATCTATCCAGCCGCCTGAACAATCGCAGCAGTGTATATTGTTATCGTAACCAGCTGGATGAAAGGAGCAGTCCTGTTCTGGTGTGACTATGGAAGAATGTCAGAAGCCCTTAGTATTCTTCTGCAAAACCAGGATGGGCGGCAGCCCAAAAGCGGCTTTAGCGAAGCGAACGAGACGCTTGTTCCGTCCGGTACCAATAACTCAGACGGAAGAATACTTAGGGATTCTTACATTCTGGAATCGGAACACCAGAACAGGACTGCTCCTTTCATCCAGCGTCCGCATCACCACACCCCGCCCCTCATTATTCATCCGCATCACCACACACCCCGCCCCACAAAAAAAGCAGCCGGGAAAATCCCCAGCTGCCTTCTACTTCGCCGCATCAATCCGAACCAGCGCCTTTTTCAAAGCAATTTCCGCACGCTTCACATCCAGCCCTGCTTCCTTCATTTTCAGCCTTCGCTCTGCACGCATCTTTGCTTCCTGGGCACGGTTTTTATCAATCTCATCCGGCCATTCTGCAATTTCCGCAAGCAGTGTCACCTTATCGCCCAGTATCTCAGCAAAACCGCTGTGCACCGCTGCCTTCTTCTTCCCGGAATTTTCCGTAATCGTTACAATTCCAGGTGCCAGCACTGCCGTCAGGGGAATATGGTTTTTATATACACCGATATCGCCCTCTGTTGTCGTAAACTCTATCATAACGGCATCCCCGGCATAAAACATGCGTTCCGGCGTAATAATCTCTACTTTAAATAATTTATTCGCATCTGCCATCACGTCACCCCTTACTTCAAACGGGCACGTACTTCATCAATCGTTCCTGCGTTTAAGAAATGTCCTTCCGGCACATCGTCATGCTTTCCTTCCAGGATTTCACGGAAACCGCGGATTGTCTCTGCTACCGGCACATACTTTCCATCCAGCCCGGTAAACTGCGTTGCCACAAAGAACGGCTGGGACAGAAACCTTTGTATTTTTCTCGCACGGTTTACAACCAGCTTGTCATCCTCTGAAAGCTCGTCCATACCAAGAATCGCAATAATATCCTGTAATTCCTTATATTTCTGTAAAATCTCCTGCACGCCGCGGGCTGTATCAAAATGCTCCTGGCCAACGATACGCGGGTCAAGAATTCTGGATGTAGAAGCCAGCGGGTCTACAGCCGGATAAATACCAAGCTCGGCAATGGAACGCTCCAATACGGTGGTCGCATCCAGATGCGCAAAGGTTGTAGCCGGAGCAGGGTCTGTCAGGTCATCGGCCGGCACATAAACAGCCTGTACGGATGTAATGGAACCATTTTTGGTAGATGTAATACGCTCCTGCAAAGCACCCATCTCTGTCTGCAGGGTCGGCTGGTAACCTACCGCCGAAGGCATTCGCCCAAGCAGGGCAGACACCTCAGAACCAGCCTGCGTAAACCGGAAAATATTATCGATAAACAAAAGCACGTCTTTTCCGCCCTTGTCACGGAAATATTCTGCCATGGTAAGTCCTGAAAGGGCAACCCTCATTCTTGCTCCAGGCGGCTCGTTCATCTGTCCGAACACCATGGTTGTCTTATCGATAACGCCGGATTCCTTCATTTCGTAATACAGGTCATTTCCTTCACGGGTTCTTTCTCCTACTCCCGTGAATACGGAATAGCCGCCGTGCTCTGTTGCAATATTATGAATCAGCTCCTGAATCAGTACAGTCTTTCCTACACCAGCACCGCCAAACAGACCGATTTTACCACCCTTCTGATACGGGCAGAGAAGGTCTACGACTTTAATGCCGGTTTCCAGAATTTCCGCAGAAGTGGACTGTTCTTCAAACGCAGGCGCTTTTCTGTGAATCGGGCTGTATTCAACGCCAGTCGGCGGTTCGATTTCGTCAATCGGCTCCCCTAAGACATTAAACATGCGGCCCAGTGTATTTTCACCAACCGGAACACTGATAGCTGCACCTGTTGCCACGGCATCCATGCCGCGCACAAGCCCGTCCGTCGGTCCCATGGCAATACATCTTACGGTATCATCGCCCAGATGCTGTGCTGCTTCCACAACCAGCCTGCCGCCTTCTTTGCGCGTAATTTCAATCGCCTCATTAATTTCAGGAAGCTTTCCTGTAAATTTAATATCCAGAACGGCACCAACAATCTGAGTGATTTTCCCTATATTCGCTTCTGCCATTTTTTTCTATCACTCCTTTTCTAAATAATACCAAATCTTAACTGATTGCTTCCGCGCCTGCTATAATTTCCGTCAGTTCCTGTGTAATAGAACCCTGACGGGCACGGTTGTATTTCAAAGACAAATCACTAATTATCTCCTCCGCATTGCTCGTTGCAGAATCCATTGCCCGCATTCTCGCGCCATTTTCACTGGCAACCGCTTCTACAAGCGCACCATAAACAATACTCGTCACATATTTCGGAATAATCATGTCCAGAGCTTCCCGTTCGTTTGGCTCATAGTTCATAATCAGGTTTTTATCCGCTGCTTTCATTTCTGTTTCCGAAAACTCCACCGGAAGCAGCTTCATAAATGTCGGCACATGGACGACTGTATTTTTAAAGTGCGTATAAGCAATATAAATCTGGCCGATTTTTCCTTCTGCAAAGTCTTTCAGCACTTTGTCACAGATTTCCATGGCATCCCTGTAGGCCGGGCTTTCAATGACATCAGAAGCATCCAGCGTTACCTGATATCCCCTGCGTTCCAGGGCATCCTTTCCCTTTGTGCCAATCGTATATAACAGCACCTTTTCCTTTGGCAGGCCGCTCGTCTGCACCAGCTTGATAATATTCGAGTTATAGCCGCCCGCCAGTCCGCGGTTGGCTGTTATCACAACAACCGCGATTTTATCCGAGCCATTCTCTGCCAGATATGGATGGTCCATATTGCCTGACCGGGCAAGAATCGATGTCACTGTCTGGTACATATGCTGAAAATACGGGTCTGTCTGTTCTGCGTGAGACCTTGCTTTCTGCAGTTTTACGGTAGAAACTAATTTCATGGCTTTTGTGATTTGCTGCGTACTCTGTATGCTGCTTTTCCGTCTTTTTATGTCTCTCATTGAGGCCATAATCTGTCACCGCCTTATATTTTATTTCTACCGGAATGATTTTTTACATTCTTCGATTGCCTTAATCAGTTTCTTTTCTATCTCATCTTCCAGTACTTTCGTAGTACGGATGGATTCCGGAATTTCCGGGTATTTGGTATCAATAAATTCAAACAGCTCGCCTTCAAAACGAAGAATATCTTCTGTCGGAATATCCAGAAGGTATTTTTTCGTTGCCGCATAAATAATGATAACCTGTTTTTCAACCGGCATCGGCTGATACTGCGGCTGTTTTAAAATTTCCCTGATTCGTTCACCCTGTTCCAGCTTTTCTTTCGTATCAGCATCCAGCTCCGAGCCAAACTGTGCAAACGCTGCCAGCTCGCGGTACTGTGCCAGCTCCACACGAATCGGTGCGGCAATTTTCTTAATCGCCTTAATCTGTGCGGCACCGCCAACCCTTGATACAGACAGTCCGGCATTGATAGCAGGACGGAATCCGGAATTGAACATTTCTGTTTCCAGATAAATCTGTCCGTCTGTAATCGAAATAACGTTGGTCGGAATGTACGCAGATACGTCACCAGCCTGCGTTTCAATAATCGGCAGAGCCGTTAAGGAACCGCCGCCGAGTTCATCCGAAAGCCTTGCCGCACGCTCTAACAGCCTGGAATGAAGGTAAAATACGTCACCCGGATAAGCTTCACGTCCTGGCGGCCTGCGAAGCAGCAGGGAAAGTGTACGGTATGCCGTAGCATGCTTGCTCAAATCATCGTATACAACAAGGACATCTTCCCCGTTCTCCATCCATTCCTCGCCAATGGCACAGCCGGAATATGGCGCAATATACTGTAACGGAGCAAGCTCGCTGGCTGTAGCGGCTACTACCGTTGTATATGCCATTGCTCCAAATTCTTCCAGTGTGTTTACAATGGATGCTACCGTAGAAGCTTTCTGGCCAATTGCGACATAAATACATTTTACGCCCTGGCCCTTCTGGTTAATAATCGTATCAATCGTAATGGCAGTCTTACCTGTCTGCCTGTCGCCGATAATCAGCTCACGCTGTCCCCTTCCAATCGGAACCATGGAATCAATCGCCTTGATACCGGTCTGCAGCGGCGTATCAACTGATTTCCTGGAAATAACACCGGAAGCGACACGTTCTATCTGGCGGTATTTATCGGTCTTAACCGGCCCCTTGCCGTCAATCGGCTGTCCGAGTGCATTGACAACACGGCCAATCATGGCATCGCCGACCGGCACTTCTACTACCCTGCCGGTTGTCTTTACAGTATCTCCCTCATTAATGCTCTTTTGGTCACCGAGCAGTACGGCGCCTACATTATCTTCTTCAAGGTTTAATACCATGCCATATACTTCACCCGGGAATTCCAGCAATTCGCCCTGCATTGCATTTTCAAGGCCATGAATGCGTGCAATTCCGTCTGCTACCTGGATTACGGTTCCAACATCTGCTACTTCCAGCTCGGCAGCATATCGTTTAATCTGCTCTTTGATGACGGAACTAATCTCCTCTGGTTTTAAATTCATGGACAATA
>OFHA01000426.1_pt1 | contig 37097 bp, 28 predicted proteins | sample 1521891 | NCBI WGS metagenome assembly OFHA01 (sample SAMEA3504089, study PRJEB24116) | mouse gut metagenome | biome: mouse gut; feature: mouse-associated habitat; material: faeces | place: Denmark | collected 2011
CCGCCGCTCCCCTGGATGGTTTCCAGAGACAGCACCGCATTCGCCTTCTCATCTTCCTTATATTCCATTCGGACTTCCTGCCCTACTTCACACCTTACCACATCGATATAGTCCACCACCGATATGTCAAAGATATCGTCCGAGCCTTCCACCATCAGATAATAATGGGAAGTTCCCTCAATGACAGCCTGGGCAATCTTCGTGATTTTCCCGCTTATCTTCTTTACCTGCCTCGTATCCTTCTCTGCTTCTTTTACGCCGTTGCTGAGCAGCAGCTCCAGATAATTTTCCTCGCACTGGCTGACACTGTCGCCAATGGCAACGATCTGATACTTCTGCACATTGACCATGGCATACTTCTTCACAAGGCCCGCGTCATCCTTAAGAGCGATAAAGTAAGTCGGCTCGTCTGAAATATTAAGCAGCAGAGGGAATGTGGCCACATACTTTAAATTCTGAACCTGCCCTTCCGCAGAGGACATGGCAGAATCTTCAATCGCGCCCTCTACTTTATAATATTTCGTTTCCATGGTACGCTGGTTCATCAGCACAAATCCGACATTGGACTGGTCGCCGCTGACGGATGTCACGCCTGTATACACCCACACATCGTCATCGAGTGCAATATAATTATATCCGTTTGTAGCTTTCAGGCAGTCTTTCTGCCCCAGCACGCTGTTAAAAAAGCCATGCTTGTAAATTCCATAATAGTTATACAGCTGCGTCAGAAGCTCTGCGGAATATACCTTGTCAATCCAGTTTGGAACGTCTTCGACCGGATAATCCGTGCATTCCCCGGTTACTGCATTGCACAGCACCACATTTCCGACTGTCTGCCCGCCGAAAAGGCCGATATTGAATTTTTTGACCGGGCATACCCAGTACGGCGTTCCTTCATCATTGATTTCAAAAAAAATCTGGTCGTCAAAAATATAAGTCGGATAACGGAATCTCAAATGGCGGTAAATATTGCGGTTAAAATATTCTGACTTGGAATATTTAATCGTTTCTTCCAGCTTGACGCATTCGGTATTCTGTGTCGCCATATCTATCCTGATATAGGCTGGAATGCCGGCTTTCTGGTTTGTCAGCCATTTGATTTCATTTGCATATACAAGCGGCGTGACGCGCACCGGCATATCCTGGTAATTAATCTGCGTATAATCGGTACCGACCTCAAACTGCGATACCATGTCTACCATGCTGCCCATTTTGCGGTTTCCCAAAAGCTCGGCAGAATCCTTATCGAGCAGCGGAATCGTATTGTAATTGGTCTGCTGGATGTCTTCTGTAAAATCCCCTTCCTGCACAGTCATCAGCTTCTGGTACTTATCTGCATTAATAACCGGCGAAGAAAGCAGGTTCCCGGCTCCAAAGATTACAAATACAAGAATAAATAAAGCTGTCCCGAGCCTGACAAGCTTCAGCTCTTTCCATACGCTCTCGATTGTTTTTACCTGCACGACATTCGTTTTGGACTGCCTGCGCATCTGTACGACTGCATACAGTATAGTGGCAAATGCAATCAGCAGCCCAAGCGTTGTCCAGAATCCTGCTGCATGGATATTAATAGCTGGAAGCGTAACATAGTAATACATGCCTGCAAACAAAAGCAGGACTGCTGCCAGTATTATTTTTTTCGTTATTTTTTTCATAGATTTCCTCTTATTCTTACTTTCCAATTTTTCTGATATTTCCAGTTTTTCTAATTATATCGGTTTTACTGATTTTTAACAGTTTTTCTGATTTTAACGTCATTTCTGAATTTTACCAGTATTTCTGATTTTAACGATTTCCATCATTCTTTGCTCATGGTTTCTATCTGATACATAAATTCCCGTTCTATCTGTTCCTGCATCTGCACCGACCAGCAGACATTTTCTTTTGGGATAAAACCGCCTGCCATGGCCTGATGCCCGCCGCCATTGCCATACTGCTTTAAAGCAGCAGCTATCATTTTGCCGCATTCCAGCTCTTTGCGCTCGCTGCGTACAGAAAATTTGATGCCGTCCCTGCGCACCGCATAAATAACCGATACATCCACGACATTCAGCGCCAGGATAAAATCAGAAATAATGGCAATCAGGGCATCCGGGCAGTCAAACGGAATACATGCAAATCCCACTCCGTTTCTGACATGTATATTGTCAATGGCTGCGCCATATGCTTGCAAATCACGCAGTTCAAGCGTATTGCGGTACATTGTCGTTATCTTATCCTTATCTGCCTGTTTATATACATAGGCAAACATATCAATATCCAGCTGGGTCGTTCCCCGGATAAAATCCGCGGTATCTATTTTGATTCCATAAGCAAGCGCTGCTGCGACCGTCGGATTCATCGGCGTATCTGTTTTATAAAAATACTCGGCAATCAGCGAGGAGCAGGCTCCTGCCAGGCGGATATCGCTGTAGCGGTATTCACACGGAATAAACGTCGGGTGGTGGTCAATGCAGGCCGCTTCATCCCCAATCAGGTCGGTAAGATTCGCGTTATACTTCTGGGAATCCACGGTAACAATATAATCTTCCTTCTGCATATCCGTAACCTGCTCTGCCGGCAGCAGATGGATGCCGAATACAGTAAACATTTTTTTCGTGCTCAGGTTGTCGATGCTGCCATCATAGCAAATCTGTGCTTCCACGCCATGCTGTTTCAGAAAATGCTGCAAGCCAAATGCACTTGCGATTGCGTCCGGGTCCGGATAATTGTGTGTCTGGATATAATTTTTATGTCCTTTCAATAATCCGGCTAACTTTAATGGGTCCATATTTTCCCCTTTACTGCTTTTTTATTTTCTTATTTTTTCTTATTCTATCATCGCTTTCTTTTCTTTCTTTTGCCTGTCCGGTTTCCTGCACGGAATATTACAAAAACCGCCACACGGCTTTCCATGTGGCGGTCTGACTCATTTAATCCTGTACATACGGCATTAAAGCTACATGGCGCGCTCTTTTAATCGCTGCTGTAAGCGCCCTCTGATGCTTTGCACAGTTCCCTGTAATTCTTCTCGGTAAGATTTTTCCTCTCTCGGAAATATACCTTTTTAATTTATTCACGTCTTTATAATCAATCACGTTATCCTTGCCACAGAATACACATACTTTTTTCCTTCTGTGCATTGTTCTTCTGCGCGGATTGTCGCCTCTCTCAGTTCTGTTGAAAGCCATGACTATTACCTCCTGCTAAAATCCAGCCGCTGCTGGAACCTGTTAATTAAATGGCAGCTCCTCATCTATTCCATCCGGAATATTCATAAAACCGTCACCTGCTGCGCTTGGAGACGGCCTGTCCATCGGCGCAAACCCGCCTCCGGTATTTTCAGAACTTGCATTTTTGCTCTCTGCAAACTCCTGGTCTTCTACTACAACATCGGTTGTATAAACCTTCTGTCCATCCCGGTTTGTATAGCTTCCGGTCTGAATCCGTCCGGTTATGACTATTTTTAATCCTTTACGGAAATATTTCTCAGCAAATTCCGCAGAACGCCCGAATGCCACACAGCCGATAAAATCTGCTGTCTGCTGGTCCTGTCCGTTATTTCTGCTAAAGCGGCGGTCAACGGCTAATGTATATCTGGCTACCGCTGTAGACTGTTCTCCCTGGGAATAGCGGATTTCCGGGTCTCTTGTGAGCCTTCCCATAAGTATTACTTTATTCATGCTGCGTTCTCCTTTATCGGTTAAGCCTCATCTTTCCGAACGCATAAAAAACGAAGAACGTTATCCATGATGCGGACTTTCTGTTCAATCAAAGCTGGCGCAGATGCTTCGGCATCGAACTGGATAAAATAGAAAAAGCCATCCGTCATTTTTTTGATTTCATAAGCTAATTTCTTTTTGCCCCATTCTTCTACTTCAGTAATGGTACCGCCGTTACGGGTAACATACTCTTTTGCCTTTTCAACAACTGCTGCTCTCGCATCATCTTCGATTTTAGCATTCACAACGAGCGCTAATTCATACTTGTTCATGCGAATTGTACCTCCTTCTGGTCTCCGGCCTTCCCTTCTCTGGAAAAGCAAGGAATTTATTATATCACGAGTACAAATGATACCATGTTTACTCTTTATTTGCAAGTTTTTTATTTATTTTTTTTACATTTTTTTCTGCAATCCTGCGCTCCATCATGACCTGCCGGCCGCAGCCTGTGCATTTAAGCCGGAAATCGGCCCCTGTCCGCAGCACTTCCCATTCAAAGCTCCCGCACGGATGCTTTTTCTTTAATTTCAGAATATCCCCAGGTTCTATATCCATCACGAAACCCCGCTTATCTGCCCGAGCACTTCGCCGATGCTTCCCTGAATAAGCAGGTCCGCACGGGCATCCATCGGGGTTGCAGATTTATTAATGAGCACAAGCTTATTCCCGCGGTAATAATCAATCAGTCCCGCTGCCGGATATACAGCCAGCGAGGTTCCGCCCACAATCAGGACATCCGCATTGGAAATATACTGGATGGATTTTTGCATCGTGCGTGTATCAAGCCCTTCTTCATATAATACGACATCCGGCTTGATATCCCCGCCGCATTCATCACAGAGCGGAATCCCCTCATGATTTTTCATATACTGCGCATCAAACAGCTTTGCACATTTCCGGCAGTAATTGCGGTGCACGCTGCCATGCAGCTCCATCACTTCCCGGCTTCCCGCCATCTGGTGCAGGCCGTCGATATTCTGCGTTATGACCGCTTTGAGCTTTCCGGTTTTTTCTAATTCTGCCAGCTTTACATGCGCTGCATTCGGCTTTGCATCCAGGCAGAGCATTTTATCGTGGTAAAAACGGTAAAATTCCCCGGTTTTTGACATATAAAACGAATGGCTCAGTATCGTTTCCGGCGGATAGTCGTATTTCTGGTTATATAATCCGTCCACGCTGCGGAAATCCGGTATGCCGCTTTCCGTAGATACTCCTGCGCCGCCAAAAAATACAATGTTATCGGATTGCGTGATAAACTTCTGCAGTTCCCTTACTGATTCCTCTGACATAGTCTCTCCCTCTTTTTCTGCTATTGTTTTCCGGCTTTTTTATACCGGCTATGAGACAAGGCTGCCTGCCAGCACGATGGCTGCTGCCGCGCCTGCCACGGTTGCAAGCATTGCGCCTGCCAGCGTCCAGCGTGTTTTTTTGACCTTTACAGCCATACAATAAATCGACATCGTATAAAACACCGTTTCGGTCGAGCTCATCATAATCGATGCCATATACCCGGGCAGGGAATCCGTCCCGTATTTTTTAAAGATATCCAGCACAAGCCCCGTGGCAGCAGAATTGGAAAACAGCCTGACGACAAACACCGGAATGATTTCGCCCGGCACCAGCTGTTCGCCAATAACGCCCGCAAAAACAGACGACACTGCATCCAGAAGGCCCGATGCGCGCAGAATCCCGACTGCCACCATCAGCCCTATCAGGGTCGGCATAATTTTAAGAACCGTATGAAACCCGTCCCCGGCACCCTGAATAAACTGTTCGTAAATATTCTGCTTTTGTATCAGTCCCGTTCCAATAATATAAAAAATCAGCAGCGGAATGATTGTATTCGATAAAAATAAGAGCAGCTTCATCATAAAAATCCTGACCGTTTTCTTATTTTCATATGTATGCCCGCAGCCTGCATTTTATGATTTCCTGCTTTTCCTATGATTCCGCTTCCTGCGCAGATACCCTGATTCCGCTGTAGTAATATTCCAGTATCTGCTTGTAGCTGCTGCCCTCTTTTGCCATTTCATTTGCACCGTACTGGCTCATGCCATATCCCTGTCCGTACCCTTTTGTAACAATGCGCACCTGCCCGTCCGTTTCTTTTATGGAAAAACATGCAGAATTCAAAGAAAGCGCGCTTTTCAATTCTTCCCCGCTGATTTTCTTTCCCGGAAGCTGCACGGCCAGCGCATAAGATGAGCTGTCCCGCTTTGTAACCGACGCCATTTTGGAAATATCGTCTTCCGGAAATTCGATATCAGGATAAGCGGCACGCAGCCTATTGCGAAACTGCTTTTTATCCATGATTTCTATTTTCAAAAACCGTTCGCTGCGCAGGTCCGCCGCACTCGAAACTTGTTTTAAATAAGCAAACGCCCCCTTTTCCCCGGCTTCGCTCATATCCCTGGTCTGTCCTGCACTTACAAAATGATACGGCAGCTGCACGGGTTTTCCTTCAAAGGTAACAATCTCCCCGGCTGTAGCTTCGACACATTCTTTGAGCCGCTCATAATATTTCTGAAACTGCTTTGCGCCCAGCTGCTCCCGCATATCTTCCCAGGAAACATGTTCCGGCTCTGCCCGGTCATTTTCCCGCGCATAGGCAATATTGGTGCGTGCAATGACCGCCTGTGCCTTCAGCGCTTCTTCTTCAAAGCTGGCCGGCATTTCCCCTGCAAGCGTCAGAATCAGCTGCCCGGTCTCCTCATCCAGGCTGTTTTCCAAATCTTCCTGCTGCACGTTATTCAGAAAATCCCCCTGCACAACAAATGTTACAAGGAACGGAAGGCATATAATAATAACAATTAAGGATAACAATGTTTTTACTTTTTCCATCATGCTTCATTATATGGACACCCCCTGCCAAACATTCCTGCAATTCAGCACAGTCCCGGATTCTGCCACGGAGAAACCGGTTCAGGCCCCTGCCTGTCCATGTATCATGCCATATATAATATCACTGAGCTGCGCGAACTGCCCAAGCTTAAGCGTTTCGCCGCGCACATCTGCAGAAACCCCGAGCAGCTCCACGCTCCTTTGAATCTGTTCTTTTGAAAGCGGTATTTTCGAAAAATTATTCAGGCCGTTTACCAGTGTCTTTCTTCTCTGGTTGAACGACGCACGGATAATATGAAACAGCAGCTGTTCATCCTTTACCTGTACAGGCGGCTGCCTGTGGCAGTCCAGCCGGACAACGGCACTGCCGACGTTCGGCCTTGGCATAAAACAGTTCTGCGGCACATTCGCCACAATCTGCGGCCTGGCAAAATACTGAACGGCAAGGGTCAGCGCGCCATACTCTTTCGTACCCGCCTCTGCCTTCATCCGCTGGGCAACCTCCTTTTGCACCATGACAATTACGCGTTCCAGGGGAATCCGGCTTTCAAACAGCCCCATAATAATCGGCGTTGTAATATAATACGGCAGGTTTGCAACGACCTTTATCGGCTTTCCGCCGTTTTTCTCCTGAATCAGCTGCCTGATATCCAGTTTCAGTATGTCTTTGTGGATAATTTCCACATTGTCGTAGCGTTCCAGCGTATCATGCAGGACCGGTATCAGGTGAGAATCGATTTCCACTGCTGCCACCGCCCGCGCGGATTCACACAGAAACTGCGTCATGGTTCCAATGCCGGGCCCGATTTCCAGAATAAAGTCTTCCCCTGTCACCTGTGCGGATTCAATAATCTTATGCATGACATGCGCATCTATCAGGAAATTCTGGCCATACTTTTTCTGAAACTTTAACCGGTAATTCTGTAAAACCGCAATCGTATTCTGCGGACTAATTAATTCTCCCATGCATTCCCCTGTAACAGGGCTGACAGCCTGCTACATTCCTTTCCTGTGCTTTTTATGCTTGTTTACTGGCCTTTTTCTATTATTTCATTACCTGCTGAATTTCCGTGGCTTATTTCAGGCGTCCATGCGGTACATCCGGCACGCATTGTTCCATGTGGCTTCTATGACCTCCTGCTGTGTCATCCCTTTGATTTCTGCAATTTTCGCAGCTATATACGGCAGATACAGCGAGCTGTTCCGTTTCCCGCGGTACGGTTCCGGGGCCATGTACGGACAGTCTGTTTCCAGCAGGATATTTGCAAGCGGAATCTTTTCCACGGCTTCTTTCAGTTTTTTTGCATTTTTAAACGTCACCACGCCGCCCACGCCGATATAATAGCCCATGCTGACATATTCCAGGGCCGTTTCCACAGAATAAGAAAAGCAGTGAATCACGCCCGGGATATGCATGTCACAGGCTTCTTTCATAATGGCAAGCGTATCTGCCGAAGCATCCCTCGAATGAATGATAACCGGAAGGCCCAGCTGTGCTGCCAGCTCCAGCTGCCTGCGAAACCAATAGCGCTGTTTTTCCTGCACATCCGGCTCCTTATCCCAGTAATAATCCAGGCCGATTTCCCCGACCGCCACGGTTTTTGGATGTATGGCCAGTTCTTTCAGGCGCACAAAGCTGTCTTCATCCAGCTGCGCGGTTTCACTCGGATGCACGCCGGCAGCCGCATACACAAACGGGTATTTTTCAGCCAGACGGATGCCCTTTTCCGTTGTCTCAATCGAAGCGCCTGCGTTGACAATGCGCGATATCCCGTTTTCCTGCATGGAACCCAGAAGCCTGTCCCTGTCTTCCTCATACTGTTCATCATCATAGTGTGCATGTGTTTCAAATATCATGGTATTTGCCCTTCCTGTATCTGTTTTTAATATTCCACAGGCATTCCCGTTAGAAAATAATCCCGGTAACACGAATATATCCATGTTACTGGGATTTTGCATGTTTCTTTGTAACAGTTCAGGCAAGCTGACCTGTTACATGCAAAAATACATTGCAAATCGCTTCGCGATAGGATTTTTGCATTCCTGAATCATGTTCTTACGGTCTTTGCATCAGGGTGCAAAGACCTGCCTGAACTGTTACATTTTTCTCACAAATAATTTTATCCGCTGCGTTCCTTAATTACCGCAGCGCATTTTTCCTGCTCCGCCAGTCCGGCAGCACCTGCTCCACGCAGTCATAAAACGCTTTCGAATGATTCGGATGTATAAAATGCGAAAACTCATGCACCACTACATATTCAATGCTTTCGAGAGGTTTTTCTAAAAGACGGCTGTTAAACGTGATTTTATGCTTGCCGGGAATACAGGAGCCCCACCGCGAACTCATCTTTCGGATTTTCAATTCAGGATAGGCGATTCCCTGTTTTTGGAACACCGGATAATACTGCAGGCTTATCTTCCGGCATAAAATACCTGCCTGGATTTTCTGCCAGCTGTCATAAAGCTGCTGGTTATAGGCCGTATCATCCGGATTCTGCGTATACAGATACAGGCAGCCATCACGGCAGAAAACAGCTTCCCCCTTCTTATTTCTGGAAAAAGCTGTAATGCTGCCCTGGCGGGACTGTTCAATCCACACCGGAATCTTGCGGCTGTCTGCGCACGCTTCCTGCAAAATAAGAATCCCGCCAAGATATGGAACCTGTCCGCCAGACACAGGCTTCCAGTCTGACACGCTGCCTGTGCCCTGCGCCATCTGCCTGCGTGCTTTTTGGATAAAGGAACGCTTGGAATATACAAAATCGTCTATGTAATCTTCCGGCACGCCGGGACTGGCAGAAACCACGACGCTTCCGTCTGATTTTACACGCAGGTTGATGTTTTTGACGTTTTTACGGATTAGCTGATAAAAAAATTCCTCATTTTTATTCTCACTCATTGCCCTCACCCCTGTTACTGTATTTATCATACCACAAATACAGGCAGAGTCCAGACCAAAAACAAACTGCTGCAGGATTTTAGCGCGTTTTTACTCCCGTATTTCCACTGCAATCTCTTTTTTAAGCACCATTGCGGCAGACAGCAGCGTTACGGCCACGCAGACTGCCACATTCAGCGCCACAGCACCCGCCAGTGCCTGCCACGAAATGCTCCACCGCGGATGCAGGTACAGATACACATGCACCATAAAATAATACAGAACTTTCTGGACAAAAAAGTATACAATCATAACCACCGCTGCCGAACAGGCCCCGTACCGCAGCCCCTCTTTTGCAATCATTTTCAAAAATCCTGCATCGGTAATGCCCATGGCCCGCAGAATGCCGAATTCACGCCTTCGCGCAGCGATTAAATACTGCATGCTGTTCATGATATGCAAAAGGCTGATGCCAAGCAGGACGGCTGCAATTCCATAATAGAAAAACATTTTCTGCGTCAGGTAAAGGTTCTGCTCTTTTATCTGCTGCGTATAATCCCTGACCACGCATCGGCTGATTCCCGACGCAAGCGCACAAAGCTGCGCAGATACCTGCCCCGCATCTGCCCCGTCTTTTACCGAAATACTGATTGTCCGCCAGCCGGACACGCCAAAGCAGCGCTCCATCTGCTCATTTGTCATAATAATATCCAGCCTGTCTGTCCCGCAGTCCCCGATAAACGTATCTGCCTTTGCAAGCGGCCTTGTCACAAGCGCGCAGACTCCCAGTGACTGTTCCTGATACCAGCTGCTTTTTCCGTCAAAGCGCAGCGCTTCCTGCGGCACATCCGCACGGGTTACGGTTTTTAATGATATCCGGTCTCCAGCTGAAATATCCGCGCCGCCATAATTTCCCTGGCCGTCCATCAGCAGCTTTACAATCACCGTGTTACCCCGGCGCATATGCTCCGGATTGATTTCCCCATCCATCAGATACGCCTGCAATTCTTCCAGCATGGCATCATCATAGCCGTATATGTTTACTTTTACCGCATAATCATCATCCCCCGTCTTCGTAACAATGCCATTGTATTTTTCCATCAGCTCCTGGTCTTTGGGATTCATCCCGCCGTAAAAATCAGTCCATTCATACGTTCCGTTTTCCAGGCGGATTTCCCCCAGCTGGTAACGGACCGGATGAAACCGGGAAATACCGGGAATTTCCTGCATCTGCGCTGCGGTTTCTTCCGGTATGACATCCGAAAGGCGGTCAGACTGTTCATAAACCTGAATATCCGAGCCAAGCCCGTCGTCCGCCCGTAAGGTCAGTTCATAATTCGTTTTTGTATTTTCCGTCACATAGCATGCGCCAAGAAACAAAATGCTGCCGACCGAAAGCGACAGTAAAATCCCGGCAAATGTCCCTTTCCTGGCAAACATAAATTTATGCGTCAGGATGCCTGTCAGGCTGCTGCGGCGGATGCTGTAAATTTTGCGGGACGGCTGCCTGCCTGCAAAATTCCCGGCGGCATTTTCCCGGGAAATCAGCTGGCGGATTGTCATCTGCCGCATTCTGAGAATACAGGCAGCGCTCACAGCCGCGGTAACGGCCGCAAAAAACAGGAAGCCTTTCCACATCACCGTCCAGTCTGCCCCATAGACTCCGGCATCCGGCAGTTCAGAAACAGCCTGTACCTGCCCCGCACCCTGGATATGCATCACCGCTTTCTTTTGTATGATAAAAATGCGTCCGATTTTTTCATAAAGCAGCCGTGCGGCAAAATTCCCGGCTGCACACCCAGGCGGATATCCCATGATGCAGATGCTTCCAAGCTCTGCCAAAAGCACCGCAAAGCCCTGCCCGTCTGTCATGCCAAGCGTCTGCATGACACTGTACTGGGCCATGCGTCTTATCACCGATACCTGAAACAGGCTGTAAACCGCAAACGCGCCAAACAAAGCAAGTGCTGCTAAAATTACGGTTTCGGCCAGCTGCCCTGTGGCATTTAACTGTCCCCAGATATAAGGAAGGCCATACGCCTTGTCCGAAATCCCGGTCTTTATGACATTTATCATATCCGGCGGGCCTGCAAGGCCGTAATCATACAGCCCGTTGTTGCGGCTGATATCTTTTAATGCAAGTCCGAATGTGCGGCAGAATTGATACATCTGTTCATACGGCCTGCTGCTTTCGTCAAAGCGCAGGTAAACAAAGCTGCCCGTTGTTCCATAATCCAGTGTTTCATGCACAAATACCTGTGCCGCATCCCCCTGAAACTCTGCAAGCCTTCCAGGAGCGCCGGACAGGATGCCGCACAGCTTAAATATTTCTCCATCCAGCGTCACTTTCGTTCCCAGTTCTTCGGAAACGCCGAGGTTTTTCAGCGTCCCTGCATCCATTGCTATTTCCTGCTTCTTTGCCGGATAGCTGCCTTTTTCCAGCGTCCTTCCCATCATGTCCAGATAACCTGCGTCTGCATAAACCATATCAATGGCAATCGGTTCTTCCAGCGCTTTCCGGATGGACAGCATTCCGGCCTGTTCGATGTGATAACCGTTCTGTTCCGGATTTTTTTCCGATTGTTCAAATTCCTTTATCCATGGCCCTTCTGCACGCATGATGTAATGCCATCTGCCATAATCTGCTTCTGCCCTGTTTTTTGCAGCCTGTTTTCCGCTGGCAAAAAGCCCGCTCATTCCGGCAAGCAGGGCCGACGATAATACGATACAAAAAAACAGCGCCGCCGTCTGTTTTTTATCATTTTTTAAGTAAGCACATGCAAGATGAAATACCGTCTTCATAACAGCGCGCCTCCCTTATCCAGATTCCGGTCGCGCACCAGCCTGCCATCCTCGATATGCAGAATCCGGTCACAGTTCATGGCCAGGCTTTCGTTGTGGGTGACCATCAGAATGGCCTGGTTATATTTGCGGCAGCTGTTTTTTAACAGCCCCATCACCTCCGCAGCTGTGCAGGAGTCCAGGTTTCCGGTCGGCTCGTCTGCCAGAACCACGGCCGGCTTATTGGCCAGCGCCCGTGCCAGGGCCGTGCGCTGCTGCTGCCCGCCGGATAATTCATGCGGATATCTCGTTCTCTTTTCCCAAAGCCCCAGCTCCTTTAGCAGTTCTTCGATATACCTGTGGCCTGCATGCTTTCCCCTGTCAAACGTGACCGGAAGCGCCACATTATCATATACATTCAGCACCGGCATCAGGCTGTAATTCTGAAACACAAACCCAATATTCCTGCGCCGGAATACCGTCAGCTGTTTCCGTTTCAATCCCGCAAGATTATGCCCGCGGATAATAATTTCCCCGCCTGTGGGGACGTCCAGCCCGCCAATCAGATTCAGCAGCGTCGTTTTGCCCGAGCCGGACGTCCCGACAATCGCCGCAAATTCTCCCTGGCTGATATGAAAAGATATTTCCCGCAGTGCATGCACCGCGTTTGCGCCTGTGCCATACTGTTTGCTGATATTGTCTGCCTGCAATACTTCCATGTTTTTCATTCCTTTCTATCTGTTATCTGCTGCTTTTTAGAGCGTATTTAAAAAAGCATTTTTCAAACACGTACCAGGATAACAGGCAAATCTTTCACAGGCATAACAAATCCGGCATCATTTCTGACAGTTTTGTAAGAAATCCCGGAAACCGCATTATAACTGGCAGTTTTGCAAAAATACATGAAAGCTGCTCCCTTTGCCATATTCCGAAGTGACGGTCAGATACCCTTTTTCCTTCTCCAGAATCAGCCGCGCCAGGTACAGCCCGATTCCGGAGCCTTCGATATTCTCCGCTTCGCTGCACCGGTAAAAACGCTTGAAAATATGGGGCAGTTCTTCCTGGCGGATGCCCATCCCGCAATCGCTTATCCGGATTTCCGTAAACATCTCCAACGGGTGAACCGATATCCGGATTCTGCTGTTTTCCCCTGAATATTTAATGGCATTTTCCAAAATATTGCAAAAGACTTCTGCTGTCCATTTCCGGTTCTGCACCAGCATGACATCCGCAAACGGCTCTGCCAGTATTTCAATCTGCTTTTTTTCTGCCCTGGCATAAACCGTATTGACAGCGCCCAGCAGTGTTTCCCTGATAGAAGCTGCTTCGGTTTCAAACTGGATGGCCCCCTGTTCGAGCTTTGCCATTTTAAACAGGGACTGCAGAATCCAGTCTGTTTTATCCAGCTGCTTTTTCATTTTTTCCAGAAAAAGCATGCGCTGCTGCGGGCTTATGTCCGTTTCCAGCAAATCCCGGTACATCATGACATTGCCAAGCGGCGTTTTCATCTGGTGGGACATATTGGAAATAAGGCTTTTGACCTGCTCTTTTTCTTCCTGTGCCCGGTCAATCTCACAGTCTATCTTTTCCTGCACGCGGATGGCTTTGCTGGCCAGCGCTGACAGGGCACCCTCCTGTATATCGGACAGCCCGATTTTTTCATGTTCTAAAATCTGGTCCAGCATTTTGTCTGCCTGTCCGTACAGCTTCCGCTTTTGATAAACCGCTGCCAGTGCCGCAAGCACTGCTGCAAGCGCTATGACTGCCAGTATCATATGGCTGGTTTCTGCCGGCACGGATGCCAGTGCCATGCTGTGCCTGAATCCGGCTGGCAGCAGAGCTGCTGCGCGCGTCATGACTGCACATCCTTCCAGATGTAACCGATTCCGTGGACAGTCTGAATCCGCTGCGGGTTTTTTGGGTCGTCTTCGATTTTGGCCCGCAGCCTGCGGATATTGACAGCTACCGTGCCCTCGTCCACATAACGTCCCCGGCTGTCCCATATATGTGCCAGAATCTGCTCCCTGGACAGGACAATTCCGGCATTCTCAATAAAATAAACAAGCATCTGGTATTCGATTCTGCTGCACTCTGTCTCGTTTCCGTTTTTGTACGCCTTGCAGGTATTTTTATCGATTACGATGCTGCCGGAACGAAGCTGCGCGGGCGGCATGTTCTTTGCCAGCAGTTTTTTTATCCGTACTTTCAGTACAGCAAGCGAACACGGCTTGGACATAAAATCGTCCGCACCAAGCTCCAGCGCTTTTACCTCGTCCATCTCCGTGTCCCGGGCTGTCAGCATCAGAATGGGCAGGCTGTATTTTTTCTGTATCTGCGGGCACAGGGCGAATCCGCTTGCATCCGGCAGATTGCAGTCCAGCAAAACCATGCTGCACGGGTTTGCATCCAGTCTTTCAAACGCTTCCCTGGCTGTTGCAGCTTCCATCGTTTCATATCCTTCGGACTGCAGGGAAAAGGAAAGCCCTTCCCGGAAGTCCTCGTCGTCTTCAATAATTAAAATTTTTGGCATGGATTTCTCCTTTTATAAAATTGCAAATACATGTTTTTACAGGGCATCTGATTTATTTCCCGGCTGTTATTATAGCATAAACCGGCTGCTGTTTACAGCGGTTATCCGAAACTGCCCAAGATGCATGGCTGGCCGCAAAAAATGATAATTAGGAATTGATTCCGACTGGTTATCATTATATAATGGAAAAAATACAGGAAATCGAGATGTAAAATAGAGATTTTTTAAAGATTACGGAGGGCCCCGCATGTCAAAATACATTATGGCATTAGATTCCGGAACTACAAGCAACCGCTGCATCCTGTTTAACGAGCATGGCGAGATGTGCAGCATTGCGCAGAAAGAATTTACACAATATTTTCCAAAACCAGGCTGGGTAGAGCACGATGCTGATGAAATCTGGTCTACGCAGCTGGAGGTCGCAAAAACTGCCATGGCAAACCTCGGCATTACTGCCGCAGACATCTGCGCCATTGGCATCACCAACCAGCGTGAAACAACCATCGTATGGGACAAAGAGACGGGCATGCCTGTGTGCAATGCCATTGTATGGCAGTGCCGCAGAACCTCGGAATACGCAGATTCCCTCAAAGAAAAAGGACTGACGGAAAGCTTCCGCAAGAAAACCGGGCTTGTCATTGATGCCTATTTTTCTGCAACCAAATTAAAATGGATTCTGGACCATGTAGACGGTGCCAGGGAGCGGGCGGAAGCCGGCCGGCTTTTATTCGGAACCGTCGAAACCTGGCTTATCTGGAAGCTGACACAGGGCCAGGTGCATGTAACCGATTATTCCAATGCTTCCCGCACGATGCTGTTCAATATCAATACGCTGGAATGGGACGACGAAATCCTGGCTGAATTAAATATCCCCAAATGCATGCTGCCGCAGGCGAAGCCGTCCAGCTGCATTTACGGCCAGGCAAATCCGGTATTTTTCGGAAGCCCGATTCCGATTGCAGGAGCCGCGGGCGACCAGCAGGCAGCCCTGTTCGGCCAGACCTGTTTTCAGGCCGGAGACGCCAAAAATACATATGGAACCGGATGCTTTCTGCTGATGAACACCGGGGAAAAGCCAGTCTTTTCCAAAAACGGCCTTGTGACGACGATAGCCTGGGGGCTGGACGGCAGCGTGACCTATGCGCTGGAAGGCTCGATATTTGTTGCCGGTGCCGCTATCCAGTGGCTGCGCGATGAAATGCGCTTTCTTGATTCTTCCCAGGATTCCGAATATATGGCCAGAAAAGTGGACGATACGAACGGCTGCTATGTTGTCCCGGCTTTTACCGGGCTTGGCGCCCCTTACTGGGACCAGTACGCCAGGGGTTCCATTGTCGGCCTTACACGTGGCGTAAACAAATACCATATTATCCGCGCAACGCTGGAATCCCTCGCTTACCAGACCAATGATGTACTGGAAGCCATGAAAGCCGACTCCGGCATTCGCCTTGCTTCCCTGAAAGCAGACGGCGGCGCAAGCGCCAACAACCTGCTCATGCAGATGCAGGCAGATATCAGCGGCGCTCCAGTCGAGCGCCCGGTCTGTGTGGAAACAACCGCGATGGGAGCCGCTTACCTTGCCGGGCTTGCCACGGGCTACTGGGCCAGCAAAGAAGACGTTATCAAAAACTGGGCCTGCGACCGCACGTTCCAGCCAGAGATTTCTGCTGATTTACGCCAGAAAAAAGTGCATCAGTGGAAAAAAGCCGTGACGTATGCATTTGACTGGGCAAAGGAAACAGAGTCCTGATAAAATCAAAAAGGAGACAGTATTTATGAGTGTCGTAATCCATATTTATTATACCGGTACAGACGGAGCAGCACGCCGGTTTGCAGAAGAAATGGAAAGCAGCGGAACCGCTGCCGAAATCCGCCGGGAAGCCGGAAATCTCAAATACGAATATTTCTTTCCGATGTCAGACCCGCAAACCGTACTTCTTATCGACAGCTGGACAGACCAGCACGCGATTGATGCGCATCATGCATCACCGATGATGGAAAAAATCACACAGCTGCGGGTAAAATACAATCTGCATATGCGGGTAGAACGGTGTCTTTCGGATGAAGGCGGAATACCGGAATCAGACAGCCAGTTTATCCGGACATAGGAAATCTGCATAAAACAGGCTGTGGCACGAAGCAAAACAATACCCAATCTCGTTCGTTTGTCTGTTTTGTTTCGTGCCACAGCCCCTGTTTATCATCCTGTTTTTCTGGCAACGACCAGAAGCCGCCCGTTTTCCTGAGAATACTCACAGGTCGACAGCATCAGTATTTTATCCCCGTACTGCAAAGAACTGCCGGTTGCAAACATGCGGTTTCGCTCCACAAAATCTGCACATTCCTGAAACTCATCCTCGTTTTCATACTGGAAAAACTGATAATACCGGAAGCCCTGCTCATTTTCATTTAAAATCCTTGTTTTGATAACAGCAACCGCTTCATAAACGCCGGTTTCATAAATGGTATCAAAAAGGATTTCTTTATGCGTCTTAAAATACGCTGCATCCTCAAACAGATTCAGCAGCCCGAACATATGTCCGTTTTTCATATTGTGGCCATAAATAATCGTATTGCCGTCCTGCGGAAAGCGGCTGTTTTCCGGGTCTGCAAACAGTGCCCCTTCCGCCGAATCCGCCCCGGTAAAATCATGGTCCAGGTAATATTCGTTTTCCTTATACGGCTGCATGACTGGCAGGTCAATCTGCGTACCCGGAATCTGAAGCCATCCGTACAGCCCCGGGTATTCTTCGGCCATTTCCTGGTACTGTTCCAGTATCTTCGGACGCTTTTTGCGAGCTGTTTTGCCGGATTCCTGTTTTTCCGTTTTGGAATCTGCCTGCAGGCCATCCTTTGCCAGCGTCTTTTCAACCGATAAGCCAGACTGCGGGCCACCGCTGCCCTGTGCGTTATCCGCGGGCAGCCCTTCCCCGGACTGGCTTCCTGCCTGATTTGCATCTGCCGGACTGGCCTGTGGATTTTCTTGCGCCGTGCCGCCTGCTTTCCGGGAAGCCGATACCTTCATCTGCTGCGCGCTCCATGCCGTATGGTTTCTTGCAGCCTGTCCATACAGCCAGACGGACAGAAAGCATACGGACAGACAGGCGAATACCGGGACTGCAGCGGACTGCAGCCGTTCCGGGAGCAAGGTGCGGCGGCTTGTATTGTTACCGTGCCTGTGCCTGCTGCCTGGCTGCCCTGCATTATTTCGAAAATTCCGGAATGCATGGATGCCTGTTTTCTGTCCGCTGGAATGGTTTTTCTGCCTGCCGTCTGCGTCCTGCATCAGCCATGCGGCCAGATGTTCCAGCTCTGCTTTGCTGTCTGCACCGGAACGCAGCACTTTTCCGGCACCGGAATTTCCCAAAGCAGCATTTTTTCCGGCTTCCTGCACCGGTGCCGCAGCTTCCGGCAAAGCCGGCACTGCTATGCCCAGCTTTTCTTTCAGCGCTGTCACAAATGCCGCGCCAAGCTCTGATTTAAAATACCTGCCCTTTTGTGTTTCCAGCTTCGGCAGAACCGCGAGCCAGTCTTTCCGGCTCAGATGCTGGTTCCTGCGAATCAGGTTTAACAGCTGGCTGGTATCGTTCATCAGATTGGGCCAGTCTTTTGCCCCTTCTTCTGCTTCCCTGGCGGATAACTGTTCCAGCTTGTCTAAAAATGCACTGCCTATCCGCCCGGGCAGCAGCTGCGCCTGTTTTCTGCGAAGGCCCGCACAGCAGGAACGCAGCTGCTGCCTGTTCATGCGCCAGGCCCTGGCAATTATTTTTTTGATGCAAAGAAGCGCCTGCTGTTCTGCTGTCCATTCTAATGCCATATTCTGCCTTCTTTCTGACAAGGTTTTCTGATAAGGTTTCTGTTCATTATTATACAAAAAATGGAACGGGCTTACAACAGGATTTTGGATTCTTTTTCTGTAAAGTTATCACCATATTAAATTCATCAAGCCATCGAAATCATCATAAATACAGAAAGCAGTTCTTACTGTATCACTGTCTATTTCACCTGAATACTTTTTACGGCACTGTAAGCTCCATAGACTTTTTTACCTGTAGAATCAATCTGAAAAGCCCGCACTTTCACGTAGTATGTTTTACCGGACTTTAATTTATCCAATATCTGCTTTGTGCCAGATGAAACCTTTTTTTTCGTAGAAGAAACCGGAAATTTCTTATTCACAGAATATGCTGTTTCATACCCTTTTGCCCCTGGCATCTTCTGGAAGTTCATCACAAGCTGTCCTGTTTTTGAAAATTTAAGGGATATCACCTTCCCTTTCGATGGTTTCACCGCTTTTGACCACTGCGCATACAAAGTTGTTCCAGCATTTAAAACTGTGGCACTGTTAACTTTTGTTCCCCCGCTTTTCTGTGTGTACCAGCCATTAAAAATATAATTTTCACGCTGTACCTTCGGCAAGATACCAAAGCTGTCATTGTTCAGCAGTGTCATTGTCTTACGGCTCAGCCTGGTTCCTGCATTGGCATTAAATTCAACAACATAATACAACAGTTCTATTTTTATCGGGTCATCTTGCTGAATCGCAGGCTGTCCAGTATTTCCAGGTATATTGCCCTGAGTACTGCCAGATGGATTCCCACCCGGCATAATCCCGCCTGGAGCATTCCCGCCTGATGAACCCCCTGGCGTAATCCCGCCTGGTGCATTCCCGCCCGATGAACCTGTATTATTTCCATCCTGGTTACCGCCAGATGGGTTGTTTCCTGGCTTATTTCCGCCCTGGCTGCCATCAGACGGTTTGTCCGGTGTTATATTATCTCCTGGTTCTGTATTATCACCGCCTTCATTTTCACCTGGATTATTATCTGGCAGATTTTCTTCTGGCTTTTTTGTAACATTCACGGCACAGGATGCCCTGACTCCACTCCCATCCTGGCTTTCTGCCGTAATTACCGCTTTCCCGATTCCAGACGCATAAACTGTCCCATCACGGACAGAAGCTACGTTTTCATTATCCGAAGTCCATTTCAGGTTCTTATTTGCTGCATCAGCTGGAAAAATCTCAGCAACAAGCTGCAAGGTTTTACCCTCATTCAGCGAAGCATCTGATACACTTAATGTTATTTTTTCAATTTTCACAGAATCCGTACTGCCATTTGATTCTACGCAAAGTGTAAATACATAATCTGCACTGCTGTTATGTTCCGTTTCCTCAAAGTGGACCTGTACCTGTGTTTTTCCTGCCTGATGCAGCTGAAAAACCCATCCGCTGCCTTTTTTCTCTACAGATGCAATTACAGAATCTTTCACTGTTACTTCCGGTTCAGATTCGTTATAATAGCATTCAAAAGAAAGCTCATAGGTTCCTTTCTCCAAAACTGCCTCTATTTCCTTTTTTCCATTTAAAATCCACGCTTCCGGCTGTATCTTGCATTCTCCTTTTTCACAGCTGATATCTGCCACAGTTACTGGAAAACCATTATTAATAAAACCAGCATCCTGCCGCCATACCGAAAGCACGGAATGATTCTGACGGTCTATTTTTTCAATAAATCCCGGACTTTTTATCTCGTCTTCAGAGACGGTATTTTCTGCACTTGCAAAATACCCTGACTCCAATACATAACAGTTTGCTACACTTTCACTATCAGATTCCGTACAGATTGGCCTGAGCACGCGCAATTCCCCTTCTGCTATGCTATAGGAATAAATGCCAGCCGAGTAGCAGTTTTCAATGTGCCCTTCCCGGCTGCGGTAAGCAATCCCTGAAAGCGACCTTGCCCGGTTCACCCCGTCATAGGTATCTGCAACCGCTCCCAGATTATAACAATTCGTAACCCATGTATAATTATAATTTACAATTCCAGCTGCATCACCGTTGCCACGCACCAGACCATAGTTGCTGCACTGGCTTATTGTTGCTGCTGTATCTGGTGCGTTCATGCCTGCAATGCCACCCGGACTGCTGCCCCATACCTCCCCGTAATTTTTACACCCATAAATCAAGTTCTGGTTCTCGTTGCAGATTCCGCCCTCACCCAGATTCGAGCTTCTGTTTATTCCTGTACTGGAATAATTGTTGCAAAAAGCAATAATTCCCTTATTTACATTTGCAATACATCCCCCAGAATAAAGATATCCCTGGGATATATCTACACTTTTTACAAGTCCAGCTTTTCCAATACAGCCAAACAATCCTCCGTCCATGGAATCATCTGTGAGCATATTGTAAACAGAATGTTTTTTTCCATCAAAGACACCTTCGAATACGTTATCCGAAGTTTCTCCCCTTTTACAGATACCAATTGGAGTCCAGATATTCTGATAAGTATTATCATTTAGAAAAATATCATTTTCCAGACTGACTTTTTTTCCTGCGAACGTATTTCCCTGATTTACAAGCTGTGCCAGTCCTGCCAGCTGTTGTGGCGTGTTAATTGAAAATTCGGTTTCAGCTTCCTGATACCAGCTTGTATCTGCCTGTCCATCCCATGGATTCTCAGGCTGGACAATCTCTGCTCCACATTCAAAGCTCCCGCCCTCTGATAAATCAGAAATCTGGTTAAATGCTTGCTTTCCATTTTTTATTGAAAGCCATACTATCTTTCCATCTGCAAAAATCGGTTCACAGTCTGTAATATCTGCATTCACACTCTTTAATCCGCTGATAATACTGCCAGACCCATCCACAATTACATAATCTGTCAAACAGCTGCCCGATGCAAATCTGCTCCACATCACTGCATATCTGCCTGCCCCGGCTTCTGCTATCCTTGGATAACACACATATTTTGGCTGAAAAGCTGTTGAATCTGTCAGCCACGTCTTCTCTGCATATCCAGTTGCTTTATCCAAATAAGCAAGAAAAACATTATTTTCATCATATTTTAAATAAGATCCCGCTATCAGATAACCCGTATCTGTTACTGCCAGTCCAGACAATTCCGCATTTGTCAGATTGTTTCCATCCTGTCCCGCAATATCCATAACTGATTTTTTCAGGCCACTCCCTTGCACAAACACCGAACGTTTCGGACTGCCATCACTGACATCTGCATAAACAGCTCCCCCTTCATCATGACTGACAATCTGACGGAATGAATGGCTTACATGCATGGATGGAAATTCTCCCATTCCATCTGTACTCAAAAGTTCCATATTTTCTGTACGAATCTGGACTGATATATTCGACTGATGTCCATCCAGACGCAGCCTGCTCGTATAGACCGTCAGGATTTCACCATTCTCATCAATAGAAACATTTCCGCTTTCAAATGGAACCGAGGTAAACGTTTCTTCTCCATTCAGCGATTTGCTTCCCAGACGATTAAAATCTTTATCATATTTTATAATACGGAAGACCTCTCCTCCTTTATCTTCTGATGAAGAATATCCCTTTCCGCAAACCACATAATTATGTTCCTTTCCAAGAAAAATACCTCCCCAGATTGGAAGCTCTAAATCCAGCACACAAGACCTGGATGCCTGAAAAGAACTGTCATAATCTTGAACATATATTTTTCCATTCTCATAAATTGCTGTCTGATAACCGCCAGCTGACAGATGACAGATGAAAGAAGTGCGGCATGCCCCTTTCACAGATGGGATAAATGATGTTATCCTGTTTTCATAATCCTTCGGTATGCTGCCCATGCCGCTTTCCCAGTTCTGTGTTCCTCCTGAATTCTCAGACGCTGCCATTTCTTCTAACGCTGCAGGCTGTTGCACTGTATCATGTATTACCTGATACCCAGACTGTACATTCCCAATGCTTTCTGCCCGTGCTGGCCATGCAGGGCATGCAAGCACTGTGCAGAAAAACACTGCAAAAATTCTATTTCTCTGTCTTCTTTTCTTCATCCTGCCTGATATCTCCTTTCAGATTGACATCCCTATACTTTTACATTGATTGGCTGCAAAACAGATTGATTGTTTTTCCTTGTACTGCGACAAAAATGCACAGCCAGATAGTATTGCCATGCCGTTTCTGGTTTTACATCACTTTAGGTCTCTTTTGGCTGTGCCCGTCAACATCTAAAATTCTTCAATCTCTCCATTATAAAACTGGATTATCATCTTCACATCGGTCAGGTTTACTTTCCCATCCCCGTTTGCATCCGCGCTTTTCAGCTGTGCGCCCTGCAGCGTTTTTGCGCCGTTATAATGCTGCATCACAAGCCTGGCGTCGGTCAGGTCTGTTTTGCCGTCTCCATTTACATCGCCTGGCGTAATCTTTTCTGCTTCCCGGATTGTCAGGTATGCCGGCACGCGGTGTTCGATTTCCTGCTTCTGTTTTCCGTCTGCAGCGCTCCACTCCATGTTCGTCACGCAGACTGTTGTTTTTCCGGCTTCTGCATCTTCTGCAACGTGAAGCTTTATCTGAAACAGGGCACTGGCATCTTTTGCTTTTATGCTGGAAGCATACTGAATCGTAAATTTTCCTTCTGTTTCATCAAATGTGCATTCCTTCACCGCACTTTTTTCAGCTGGAAGAATGTCCGCTTTTTCCACCTGGAACAGGCTCGTATCGTATTCGAATACACCGCTTAAGGTGGAAATTTCCTGCTCTTTGGACGTGCTGCTGCCTTTTAACGTGACCGATAACAGCAGCGTGTCCCCCTGACTGCATTCTTCCTTATCCAGCGTATGTTCAATATCCCAGCCGCTTCCTGTGGCATAGGCCTTTTGGGGAACTGCACTGGCAAAGATGCACAGGCAGCATACTGCTGCTGCCGCTTTCTTTATATATTTTCGTATTTTCATTTCTGCCGGTTTTTTTCGGTATTCCATCATTCTTCCTTTTTCTGATGTTTTCATGATATGATTCATTTTTCTATCCCCTTCCGCTGCTGCCTGTCTGGCATTATTCTTCGCCCTTGCGCCTTCTGAGCGCCAGCACGAGCGCCAGTATGCCGAATGCGGCTGCGCCAATCAGCAGTGCATCGCTGCCCAGCCCGATTCCGGTCTTATAATTCGAATCCGGCCTGGAAGACTGTACAGCTGCTGCTTTCGGGCTGCTTCCTGCAGATGCTGTCCCCTGTGCCATGCTTCCAGAAACACCGGATTCACTCCCCGTGCTGCCAGCAGTATTTGATACAGCTGTCTCAGATTCTCCCTGGGAATCGGCTGTTTCATCCACAAGGCTGACATCCGCTGTTTCTCCAAGATTATCCAAATCTACCATATCCGTATCATCCGGGGTATTTTCCGGCACTTGTTCATCTCCTGGTTCTGGAGCTTTGCCGGTTTCCGGTGCCCGCACGGAACTGGCTACCGTAACATCGGACACCTCCGTCAGGCTGGCATCTGCCATATCCCGCAGAGACAGTGATACCGGAATCGATTCCGCATCCTGCAGTGCCTGAAACCGCACGCTCACAACCGTGCCGTCCTGTGCATAGCTTTCATCGCAGACAACGGACAGGTTTACCTCACTGCCTGTATCGGATGCCATCTGCATGTCGCTCCCGGAAAAAGAACTGTTCCAGGTGCTGCTGTCGTATTTTAATACATCACTGTCATAATTTAATGCAGCGCCCAGCGTGCTGATATCCGGATTGTTGCCAAGCTCCACATCAATATTGACATAGTCCCCTTCTGACACGCTTCCTGTGTCTGCCGATGCAGACAGCGTCGGAGCTGCTGCATAGACTGTGTCTGCCTGTGCCATTCCTGCCAGCAGCAGGCTGCAAAACAGCCCTGCTGCAAAAAATTTTTTTCTGCTCATAATGCTTCTCCTTCCCATGCAATTGTTTTGTATGTTATTTTTTCACCGTCACGCTTTTTACTGTACTGTATGGCCCGTAAATCCGGTTTCCCATGGAATCCAGGCTGTACGCCCGCACCCGGACATAGTATTTCTTTCCGGCTTTCAGCCCGGTCAGGGTTTTTGTCTTTGCAGAAGCTTTGGCTTCTTTTGTCTTTGCAGACGTGAAGTTCTTATTCACGGAATAATCCAGCTGGTATCCTGCCGCACCGTTCACGTTCTGGAAACCGGCCTGTATCTGCCCTTTTTTCTTCGATGCCAGCTTCAGTGATGCAGGCTTTGCCGGGGCTGCTGCTTTTGCCCACCTGGCATACAGAGTCGCAGCTGCATCCAGCGGCTTGTCGCCATTTATTTTCTCGCCGCCCTGCTGCTTTGTATACCATCCGCTGAATGTATAATCTTTGCGCTGGGCTTTCGGCATAATGCCTGGAATATCGCCGGATAACAGCGTCATCGTTTTGCGGCTGGTTTTCGTGCCGCCGTTTAAGTCAAACTGGAGCACATAATGCACTTTTACGATGGACGGCTTCTGCCCAGTGCCACCAGATGTGCCGGAACCGCCGCTGCCAGAACCGCCTGCACTGCCGCCTGTACCGCCGCTGCCGCCCGTATTTCCGGAACCACCGCCGCTGCCAGGGCCGTCTCCACCTGTGCTGCCATTGCTGCCGCCTGTATTGCCGCCGCCATTACCATCACTATCATTATCCGAATCACTGCCTGCAACATCTATCACGCAGAACTGCCTTAAAAAGCTTCCGTCCTTTGTCGTTACGGTAACCGTGGCGCGTCCGCTCCCGACTGCCGTCACCAGGCCGTTTTCATCCACCCGTGCAACCGACTCATTATCCGTCATCCACCTCAGGTTCGGGTTGCTCGCATCCAGCGGCAGGTGGCTTGCACTCAGCTGCACTGTCCGGTCTGATTCAAGGGCCGTGTTCTTCTGGCTCAGCGAAAGCTGCTGCACTTTCTTAAAGCTGGCTTCATAAGTATCGCTGTCCGGGCAAATGACCTCCTGCCCGCCGCTTCCCTTCGTCCGCAGCGCATACATGTCACGGTCTATATTCAGCGGGCGGAAGACATACCCTTCGTACTGCATGTCCTGCTTCAGCTGCAGCTCCAGGAACTGCACTGTCCGCTGCACGTCCTCGTTTGCGATTTCCTCTACCTCATACTTCATCGTCCCGGTTCCCGTGCCGCGCAGGTTCAGGTAATAGTCGTCCCCCGCAAGGTAGACGGTCTTCGTGTCCCCGTCCACGTCCAGGCGGACATTCCGGCTTCCGCCGGACGGCTGGTTATTTACAATGGAGCCTGCTTCCTTCCCGTCCATGCCGTACACATGCACGTCCACCGGGCAGGCAATGTGCACGATTTTGCTGTATGCAAAAAGCGGCTCTGCAAAAATGGTAAACGTGCCGTCCGAAAACGAGCCGTTTTTATTGCCGACGATTTCCGCCACGTTTTTATCGACAAGAATGCCGGCTGTCACTGCATCTTCCAGCTTCTCCCACTGGTACGTGCCGTGCAGGGAATCCCCTGCTGCCTTTTTCACGCTTTCCACAAAAGGCCCCATATCCGTATAATAATTCCGTACAATCTGTCCGCTTACCGGCACGTCAGACGGAATCCCGCCCTTTTCCAGAACTTCGTAATGCATGACGCCATATCCCGGGTACAGGTTCCCGCTGCCGTCCGGCTTTCCAAGCCCCATCGTGATTTCAAACGTCTTCATCCCAAACGGTGTCTTTACCGAAACGTGCGTGATGGCCTGTTCCATGCCGGATGCAAAATCCCCCTGCGGGTCGATGCCGGCTTTTTTCATGACCAGCTCCTTTACCGCGCTGCTGCCGGAATACTGATATGCGTAATTGACTTCTGCAAGCCATGTAAATAAATAGCTTTCCAGAATGTCCATCTGCTCTGCGCTCAGGTAATGCGAAAAATCCTTTTCGAGGGAGAATGGGTCTGCAGATTTCAAGCGTTCCAGTTCCTCTTTCGGGTTCCGGACTTCCGGCTGGATGGGTTCTTCCGGGAGTACGATAGGGCTGTTTTTAAAATGAATGGCAGCATTCAGAAATAATTTCTCACGGACACTTCCCTCATCCCGTCCTGGAACTTCAATCTGTTCCCACTGCTCCTTTGTTCCACAATAATATACATCTTCTATCTTGCTTGGCCTAATTAATCCTACACTAAAAGCACCACTTGATATTTTAACAGTGCTGACTGGTATCGTTATGGACTTCAGTTTCTCACAATATTGAAATGCACCCGTATTTATCCATGTCACTCCCTCTGGAATCTGAACTTCCGTCAGGCTGCTGCATCTGGAAAATGTCCAAGATTTTAATTCTTTTATTCCGCTTGGAATATGTATGTTTTTCAAACTGCTGCAAAGTTCAAAGGCAGAAATTCCAATCTCATTCACGCTCTCTGGAAGTATAACTTCTGTAACTGCCGTACATTCTCGAAAAACACCGTTTCCTATTTTTGCAACTCCATCCGGTACACTTATCATTTCCAACTGTCCACAGCCCGAAAAGGCACTATCTCTAACCAAAATTACACCAGCCGGTACCGAATACCCACCGCTTTTTCCCTCCGGACACCGGACAATCTCCGTCTTTTCTTTATTAAACAGCACACCGTCTTCAACCGAAAAACTCTCACTGGCAAAATCAACGTCAAACGCTGCAAGATTTAGACAGCCAGAAAAGGAATCATCCATTTCTGTAAGACAGGCTGGCAGAATAACTTTTTTCAGATTTTCATTGTTACTAAATGCATTTTTTCCTATTTTCGTTACATTTTTACCATCTAACTCATATGGAACGGTTACTGATTCATCAGAACCGGTGTACTTTGTGATTTCAACTGTACCATCCTCTAAGACTCTATATTCATAATCTTTTGCAGATTCATCTTCCCCAATAAAGTGTATTGTTATCTTTTCATCTTCAAGCCCGCTGGCTGCATCAATCGTAATTGCACTCCACTGTTCTTTTGTGCCATTATAATAGACATCTGTCAGATTGCTGCATTGACGGAAAGCATATTGTTCAATATTTATCACACTTACCGGAATATGGATGCTTTCCAGGCTGCTGCATGATTCAAACACCCCATTCCCTAAAACTGTCACGCTCTCTGGAATATGGATATTTGTCAAGCTGCTGCATTCTGAAAATAAAATAGCCCCTAATCTTTCCACCCCATCCGGAATAATAATTTCTTTCAGGCTGCCACAAAACATAAATGCCCCGTCTTCCATAACATTTACGCTCTCTGGTATCGAAATCTCCGCAAGGTTTTTGCATCCGCGAAAAGCCAGTCTTCCTATTTTCTTCAAACTGTCTGGAAGCGTAATTTGCGTAAGTCCTGTGCAGTAACTGAATGCGCTTTCCTCCAGACGCTCAAGCCCATCTGGAATTCTGACCTCTGTCAGACCCGTACAATCACTAAAAGCCCTGACCCCTATGTATACTACTCCATCTGGAATACTGATTTTTGTCAAGTGTTCCAGTTCCATAAAAGCTCCCTCGCCTATGCCTGTAACCTGTTTTCCATCTATCTGCGCAGGGATTTCTGCTTCTGTACTGGTACCGTTATATTTTGTAATTTCGATGGTTCCATCGTCTAAATCAGCATATTCATACTCAGAACCTGTATTGTCAGACAGAATGCCGTCACTGCAATGTATCACAGCATTCAGCAGTACTTCATTTCCAATTTCAACATTTATCTCCTTCCACTGTTTTTGTGTTCCAGAATAATAAACCTCTTGCAAATTACCGCATTTATAAAAAGCCGAGTTCGCAATACTGACAACACTGACAGGTATTGTAACTTTGAACAGACTTGTACAGCCATTAAAAAGACTGTATTCTATTGCCGCCAGACTTACTGGTAATGAAATTTCTTTCAAACTGCTGCATTTGGAAAATGTTATCCCTCCTATCTCGCTAATCCCATCTGGCAAAGTAATTTTTTCCAGATTTGTACATTCAGCAAATGCTCCTGACTGAATACTGGTTACAGTATCTGGTACAACAACTGACTTTAAACTCTTGCACCTTGTAAAGGCTATACTGCTTATTCCCCTTACTGCTTTACCATCAATATTAGCTGGTATTTCAATCTCTGAAGCAGTACCATTATATTTACTTATATAAACAGCTGTACCATCTGCAGAATTGCCATATTCATAATCACCACTGACAGCTGCCGAAACCTTTTCCATACCAGCTGGATATGCTATCATACCTGTTACCATGCAAACTATTATGATGACTGACAAAATCCTTTTCATGCTTGCACCCTCCCTTCTTCAGAAGCAAAAATATATCTGTATGTTCCAGGCATCTGCATCTTTAAGCCTTAACTTTTACACTTTTTACTGTTCCGTACACTCCATAAACCCTGTTATTCATAGAATCCAGGCTGTATGCGCGTACCCGGACATAATATTTCTTTCTGGCTTTTAAGCCTGTAATCGCCTTTGATTTTGCAGATGCCTTTGCTTCTATTATCTTTGCAGATGTAAAATTCTTATTTTCCGAGTACTCAATCTGATATCCTGCAGCCCCGTTCACTTTCTGGAAACCAGCCTGTATCTGCCCTTTTTTCTTCGATGCCAGCTTCAGTGATGCAGGCTTTGCCGGGGCTGCTGCTTTTGCCCACCTGGCATACAGAGTCGCAGCTGCATCCAGCGGCTTGTCGCCATTTATTTTCTCGCCGCCCTGCTGCTTTGTATACCATCCGCTGAATGTATAATCTTTGCGCTGGGCTTTCGGCATAATGCCTGGAATATCGCCGGATAACAGCGTCATCGTTTTGCGGCTGGTTTTCGTGCCGCCGTTTAAGTCAAACTGGAGCACATAATGCACTTTTACGATGGACGGCTTCTGCCCAGTGCCACCAGATGTGCCGGAACCGCCGCTGCCAGAACCGCCTGCACTGCCGCCTGTACCGCCGCTGCCGCCCGTATTTCCGGAACCACCGCCGCTGCCAGGGCCGTCTCCACCTGTGCTGCCATTGCTGCCGCCTGTATTGCCGCCGCCATTACCATCACTATCATTATCCGAATCACTGCCTGCAACATCTATCACGCAGAACTGCCTTAAAAAGCTTCCGTCCTTTGTCGTTACGGTAACCGTGGCGCGTCCGCTCCCGACTGCCGTCACCAGGCCGTTTTCATCCACCCGTGCAACCGACTCATTATCCGTCATCCACCTCAGGTTCGGGTTGCTCGCATCCAGCGGCAGGTGGCTTGCACTCAGCTGCACTGTCCGGTCTGATTCAAGGGCCGTGTTCTTCTGGCTCAGCGAAAGCTGCTGCACTTTCTTAAAGCTGGCTTCATAAGTATCGCTGTCCGGGCAAATGACCTCCTGCCCGCCGCTTCCCTTCGTCCGCAGCGCATACATGTCACGGTCTATATTCAGCGGGCGGAAGACATACCCTTCGTACTGCATGTCCTGCTTCAGCTGCAGCTCCAGGAACTGCACTGTCCGCTGCACGTCCTCGTTTGCGATTTCCTCTACCTCATACTTCATCGTCCCGGTTCCCGTGCCGCGCAGGTTCAGGTAATAGTCGTCCCCCGCAAGGTAGACGGTCTTCGTGTCCCCGTCCACGTCCAGGCGGACATTCCGGCTTCCGCCGGACGGCTGGTTATTTACAATGGAGCCTGCTTCCTTCCCGTCCATGCCGTACACATGCACGTCCACCGGGCAGGCAATGTGCACGATTTTGCTGTATGCAAAAAGCGGCTCTGCAAAAATGGTAAACGTGCCGTCCGAAAACGAGCCGTTTTTATTGCCGACGATTTCCGCCACGTTTTTATCGACAAGAATGCCGGCTGTCACTGCATCTTCCAGCTTCTCCCACTGGTACGTGCCGTGCAGGGAATCCCCTGCTGCCTTTTTCACGCTTTCCACAAAAGGCCCCATATCCGTATAATAATTCCGTACAATCTGTCCGCTTACCGGCACGTCAGACGGAATCCCGCCCTTTTCCAGAACTTCGTAATGCATGACGCCATATCCCGGGTACAGGTTCCCGCTGCCGTCCGGCTTTCCAAGCCCCATCGTGATTTCAAACGTCTTCATCCCAAACGGTGTCTTTACCGAAACGTGCGTGATGGCCTGTTCCATGCCGGATGCAAAATCCCCCTGCGGGTCGATGCCGGCTTTTTTCATGACCAGCTCCTTTACCGCGCTGCTGCCGGAATACTGATATGCGTAATTGACTTCTGCAAGCCATGTAAATAAATAGCTTTCCAGAATGTCCATCTGCTCTGCAGTCAGGTAATGTGAGAAATCCTTTTCGAGTGAGAACGGATCAGCGGATTTTAACCGCTCCAGTTCCTCTTTCGGATTCCGGACTTCCGGCTGGACAGGTTCTTCCGGGAGTACGATAGGACTGTTGTTAAAATGAATCTCTGCATTTAATCTCAGTTTCTCAACCACGCTATTTCCCATCACCATATCAGAACCCGAATCATCCACCACTTCAATCTGTTCCCACTGCTCCTTTGTTCCACCATAATATACATCCAGCAGCCAGTCCGCCGGTCCGTTGGCTTGAGAAAAAGCATGCATTTCTATCTGTGTAACAGAACCCGGAATCGATATGGATTTCATGTTTCCGCATTCCCCAAATGCACCGCTGCATATTTTCTGCACACCCTGAGGGATTTCCATTTCCCGCAGGCTGCTGCAATTGTAAAAAACATTGTCATCTATCTCTTTTACTCCATCTGGAATTTGAATCCTAACCAGATTCTCGCAAAAATAAAAAGCCCTGTTCCCTATCCTGTCCACTCCGTCTGGAATTTCAGCTTCCGTCAGGTTTACGCACATCCCAAAAGCACATGTCCCAATATCCGTAACGCTGTCTGAAATCTGATAGTGGCTGTCTTTTTTTCCTTGCGGATACCGAATCAGCTTTGTCTTTTCTTTATTAAACAAAACTCCGTTCTCTGACACATAATTCTGGCTGGCACTGTCAGCATGAATATCTGTTAAATTCCCACATTCTAAAAAATGATAGCCTTCCAGCCCCTTCACGCCAGCCGGAAGCGTAATTTCTGTCAGGCCTGCACATCCAAAAAAAGCCATATCCGCTATGCTGGTCACACTGGATGGAATGACATAGGCACCGCTTTTCTTCTGCGGGCATTTCACCAGCCGCTCCTTTGATTTATCAAACAAAACCCCGTCTTCTGATGCAAAACTCTGGCTGGTATCATCTACATAAATCACCGTCAGATTTGGACAGTTTTCAAAAGCCTGCTCATCAATAGCTATTACACTTGGCGGAATAGAAACCTCTATTGGAATAAGATTTTCATTATTACCAAAAAAATGTGATTCTATCCGTGTTACACGCTTTCCATCCAGTTCTGACGGAATGTTTACCACTGTATCAGACCCAATGTATTCTTTGATGCTGACTGTACCGTCACCAAGTGTATAATATTTATAATCCTCTGCAGGACTGCTTTCGGTATAATGAATGGTTATTCCATCTTTCTCAACCCCGCTGTTTGACGCAATATTTATCTGTTTCCATTGTTCTTGTGTGCCACCATAATATATATCTGTTAAATTATCGCACCCATAAAAAGCATTGTTGCTGATACTCATCACACTGACTGGAATACTGATTTGCGTTAGACCTGTACACCCAGAAAAAGCTGAATCTCCTATGCTGACTACATATCTCTCAGCTACCTGTTCGGTAACATTTATCTCCGAATCAGTACCTGTATATTGTACAATTTCAACAGCGTCGTCTAACAATATTTCATATAAAAATCCCTTGGAAGCGTCTGATATCATTCCATCGTTAAAATACACTACTGCCTTTAGCAAACTTTCATTACCAGATGCCATACTGATGGATTTCCATTGTTCCTGTGTACCGGAATAAATCACTTCTTTTAATCCGCTAATTTTTAAAAAGGCATTCACCTTAATATCAGTTACATTGCTTGAGATAGAGATTTTTTTCAAATTTACACAGTTTATAAAAGTAGCTATTTCTATACTGGTTATGCCATCTGGAATATTAATTTCCTCTAAATTTGTACATGCCTGGAAAGCATTTCTTCCTATGTTTGTTACACTTTCTGGTAAAATAATCCTTTTTAAACTTTCACAGCTAGAAAAGGCCATTTCCCCTATACTAATAACACCATTTGGAATATCGATATCTGTCAATTCAAAACAACAAGAAAAAGCCGAATCTCCTATATATTTTAATTCAGATGGAAGCGTCAGTTTTGTCAGATTTAAACAATTGCCAAATGCATGTACTCCAATATCAGTTACTCCATCCGGGATTACCATCTCCGTCAATCCTTCACAATTAGAAAAAGCACCTTGTACGCTCGTCTTATCCCCATCTTTTATACGTTTTAATGCAGACGGCAGAGTTATCTTCACTATATTTTTACAATCCCGAAAAGCAGCCTCCCCTATTTCTGTTACACTTTTTCCATCAATAAAATCTGGTACCGTCACCATCGCATCCGCTCCCGTATACTTCGTAACCGACACCGTCCCATCTTCCAGCACCTCATACGCAAAATCCCCATAAGTTAATTCTTCCGCCTGCACCCTCTGCGCACCCTCCGGCCAGGCTGCCATCCCCGCCATTATGCACAAAACCAGAACCGCCGCTAAAATCCTTCTTCTCCGCTTTTTATCCATTGCCATTCCCTCCTGCAATTATTTCACCCTGCACGCTGCCCCTCCATTTTCCAGGCTTCCGCGCCCATGCTTCCATCCCGGGCAGCCCTTTATCCCTTTATAAAAACACCGCCACCGCCGAATAATTATCCATCTGTTTCCCGCACCCATGCTTTCTGACAGCTGCTTCCATCCCAATCAGCCACTGCTGCGGCGTCCCGGCCTTTTTTAACAGCTTCTGCATCGGGCGCTCCTCAATCCACTCCCAGAATCCGTCCGTACAAAGCAGAAACGCTTCCCCGCCCATCCGCTTCAGCGGGCGCGCAATCTCATACTGCGGTTCTTCCCATTCGATGCCCATCACGCGCAGCAGCCTGCTGCGGTCTGCATGGCCTCTTATCTGCTTTTCTTTTAAGCGCCCGGCTGACACGAGTACCTGCGGCACGCTGTGGTCGAGCGTCCGCCACCGGAGCTTTTTATCCTGAAAATAATAAATTCTGGAATCCCCGATATGCCCCCACTGAATCTGTTCCTGGTCTGCCAGCAGCACTGTGAGCGTCGTTTTCATCTCCGTCCTGCGTCCCTGCCGCTCCTGTTCCTGGTGCGGAGCCGGGACAGCCTGTCCCAGCCCACCCTGGCCCGCGCGCTGGAATGCCTGCCGGAGGCCCGCGTCCTGCTGGACGATTGGGAGTACGATCTGGAGGCGGCGGCCCGGCACCTGGGCCGGGACCCGGACGATCCGCCCCTCATGGTGCTGTGCGACGGGGCGGGGACGGCCCTGTACAGTGCCTGCGGCTACCGGGTGGGGGCGGTGGACCTGCTCCTGCGGGCGGCGGGATGCTCAGCGGATATTTGTTCCGGCTCCCTTGACAAATCCCTGGAAAATCCGGTAAAATAAAACAGGAAAGGATCGCTGAATCCAACGCTGGCGGAGCGGGCGGCTGTCCGCGTCCGGGAAAGGAAGGATCAGGTATGAAAATTGTGACCATCAGCCGGGAGTTTGGCAGCGGAGGCCGGGAGCTGGGCAGGCGGCTGGCCGATCTGCTGGGCTTCGATTACTACGATAGGGAGATCATCACAGCAATCGCCCAGGCCCAGGGAATGGACGAGGGGTATGTGGAGAAGTCCCTGGAGGACCACGCGTGGCAGCATATCCCCCTGACCTACGGGCGTTCCTTCAGCAGCAGCGCGATCATGCAGTCCACCCAGACCAGCCTGCTCATTGAGCAGAAGCGGGTGCTGGACGGCATCGCCAAGGCGGGGAAGGACTGCGTGATCGTGGGCCGGGACGCCGATGTGCTGCTGGCGGAGCAGAAGCCCTTCAGCATTTTCGTGTGCGCCAGCATGGAGGCCAAGGTGCGCCGCTGCATGGAGCGGGCGGCGGAGGGGGAGAACCTCACCCCCAAGGCCCTGGAGCAGAACATCCGCCGGGTGGACAAGGCCCGGGCCAGGAGCCGGGAGATGATCTCGGACACCCGCTGGGGCCAGGGCAGCAGCTACCGCATGACAGTGAACACCACCGGCTGGGACTTGAAGGAGCTGACGGCGGCGGTGGCCGATTTTGTCCGCCGCTGGTATGATCGGGGAGGGGGAAAGGTGGGAAGTATGGGATAGCATGAAACTAATGAAAATGAATAAGGTCCTTTTGGCGGCAACGCTTCTGGTCGCCATCGGCATCCTGCTGGGAATCCTGTCCGTCATGCAGATGAACCAGAACAAGAAGCAGGTGGATCAGACGACGGCCATCCTCCTGGATCAGATCTGCAAGATCATTGACAGCAACCAGGCGAAGGAAAATGTGCTCGTGGAATCCCTGAAGGAGGATTATATCACCAGGGCCAAGGCCGTCTCCTATACCATCGACTGCAAGCCCGAGCTTGAGGAGGACATCGAGGAGCTGATGAAAATCGCCCACATGATGAAGGTGGACGAGATACACCTCTTTGATGTGGGCGGGTCGATTTACCGGGGGACGGAGCCGCAGTATTACGGCTTTTCCTTTGACTCCGGCGAGCAGATGGGCTACTTCAAGCCCATGCTCACCGACAAGAGCCTGTCCATGTGCCAGGATGTGACGCCCAACACCGCCGAGACAAAGATGATGATGTACGCCATCTGCTGGAACGAGACGGGGACGAGGATGCTCCAGGTGGGCATTGAGCCGAAACGGCTGATGGAGGAGCTTCGGACCAACAGCGTCCGGGAGATGATGCAGGAGATGCCCACCTACCTGGGGGTCACCATGGTGGTGGCCGACGGGGACACCGGCGAGATCCAGGGGGCCACCTCCACGCTGCTGGTGGGAAAGACCTTAGCGGAGATCGGCGTCAACTCCGGCGGGGAAGGGCAGGAGCGGATTCTGGCGGGGAGCGTATATGGAAAAGGCTCCTATTACAAGGTCCGCAGCCATAAGGGATATGTTGTGGCCGTTATACAGGAAAAAAGTGTCGTCCACAAGGATGTGCCGCTGATTCTGGGCATTGTGTCCGTCTATTTTGTCATTGCGGTGGGGGTATCCCTGCTGATCATCCTGAAGCTGGTGGCCCACACGGACAGCGCGCTGAAGCACGCGAAAACGGACGCCTTGACGGGGCTTTTGAACCGCAGAGGCTATGATAACAGCGTATTGGCCCGGGGAAAGGCTCCGCTGGAGGACAATTTTGTCTATGTGTCCATGGACTTGAACGGTTTGAAGCAGGCCAACGACACCTTCGGGCACGAGGTGGGGGACAAGCTGATCAGGGCGGCGGCGTCCTGCATCAAGGAATGCTTTGGGGAGTATGGAGAGCTGTTCCGGGTTGGCGGTGATGAGTTCGCGGCCATGATAGAGGCGGACGATCAGCGGCTGGAGACCGTCAAGGCTGAGTTTGAGAACATAATTGCCCATTGGTGCATCCATATCGGGATGGAACTGTCGATATCCTGCGGTTATGTGCAGCATAAGGAGTTTCCGGACAAACAGCTGGCGGAGCTGGCGAAAATCGCCGACCTGAGAATGTACGAGGCGAAACAGGCGCACTACAGAACCAGAGGGACGGATCGGAGAAGGAGATAATTGGTTTGGGTATGGGAGGGCTGAACGGCCCTCCCGTTTTGCGTATCGGGGCAAATGTGGGTAGACAGCGCAGATGGGACGTGCTATAATATGGTACGGCAAAATTCCCCCAAATCCGGCAAACTGCCGCATAGGAGGTATATCTTATGGGGATCAAACGATACTGCGCCCTGCTTCTGTCCGGCCTGCTCGCCCTGGCCCTGTGCGGCTGCGGGGCCGGGCCTGTGAAGGGCGGCGCGAAAGCCATCGCCCCCGCCGAGCTGACCCCGGAGGAATCCGCGCTGGCCCAGCTGCTGAACGTGAAGCTGGACGGCTACCGGATCTTCGACTTTGCGGTGGGCAAGGCCGGGGACGGCGGGGTGAAAAGCGTCCAGATCACCCTTTACGAGCTGAAGGACGGGGAGTGGGCTCCGGTGAGCCAGAACCGCCGCGCCCTGTCCGATCCGGAGGGCCGGATCGCCCTGGGATTCAGCAAGATCCCGGAAGGGGTGGAGCTGACCCTCCAGGGCGAAAGTATGATCGGTGCCAGCTCCCTGGAGGTACAGCCGGGGGACAGCGTCTCCTCCATGACCTTCGCCACCTCCGTGCTGACGGAGAGCGTTCCCATTGAGGTGGACAAGGAGGTTCCGCTGGTGGTGCAGATCGCCACCACCAAGAACGAGATCAGATCCTACGACGTGAAGTATTTCGAGATGCCCCGGGAGTACGACAAGCACGATTATGAGCACGTGTACGCCATTACCGCGTTGTTCAGCGAGAAGTCGGTTTTTGAACTGGCGGAGAGCGCGGCCCCGGAGGGGGACGAGAACTGAGAATCTGTGCTCGCCGCCTGGAGGAAAAACCTCGCCCAGCCGTGTGAATACAGGCTCTGAACGCAGACATAGAAAACCGGGACCC
>OFHA01000430.1_pt1 | contig 36999 bp, 29 predicted proteins | sample 1521891 | NCBI WGS metagenome assembly OFHA01 (sample SAMEA3504089, study PRJEB24116) | mouse gut metagenome | biome: mouse gut; feature: mouse-associated habitat; material: faeces | place: Denmark | collected 2011
ATAGAGGGCTACGTTTTATCAGGGTTCAAAAAAATCAAAAAGTTGTAAACTGGTGATATAATTGTTAAAAAATTTTATTTTAAACAAAATTTTAATTGACTTATTTAGTAAATTTAAGATATTATATAATAAATAAAAGCCATTGATTGGATTGTATTCATTGTCTGTTTCCAGAGGAGGTGAATCCAATGTGCTGACAAAACTCCTATTAAGGATATTCGTGAGGTAATAACAGTGTTTGAATGTTATTAAATTAAGGAGAAGATGAATGAGTAAGTTTACTAAGAAAAATATTGTCCTGCTGTTCCATCTGTTTCTTGCGCTTGTGCTTATGTTAATTCCACTTAGCGTTCCTATAAAGACCATGTACAGGCCAGGGAATGAAACTGCAGCGATAGTGACAAATGTGTATGCGTATTTAAGCAAAAATTCCCTATACTACAGTGGTTTTATCCCTTTTATTTCTTGGTTCGCCTGTGTGGTTGCCGTAATTTTGTTTTTTACCATTCTGTTTGGTAAGAAGAAAGGAAATAAAATTGAAATATGTTTTTTAGCTGCCATATTTATATCCCTTGTGGCCAGTGCAATAACTTTTTTTATCTTTAAAACACTGTTGTCTGGAATCATTACAGCTATTTTACTTTCATCTTGTATTCTGTTCTTGTTGTGTCAAAGAACGAATCTGTTAAAATAATACAATCATAAATTATGTATGAAAAGGATGAATTATCATAAAGAAAAAATAATATCTATAATCATAAGCCTTGTACTTTGTCTTAGCTTTAATACAAATATTGCTTACGCTTATCAAAACGAAGCGAGCTGCATTGATGCGGAAGCATTATCTTTAGTTTCTGACATTAACATTGTAGAAGAATTGCAAATGCCCGTAAAGGAATTATTGATTCCAACGTGTGCCAGAAAGTCCTTGACAGAATTTCTTTTACATGCAATGAGGAAGACGATGTATCGTATACTGTAAGGCACTTAGGAAGCATTACAGCAGGAGAAGTATATACCTTAACAGCTAGTTCGAAAAAAACAAGCGATGCATCAACTAACGAGGATAATGTGTACTGTTGGATTTCAATGACATGGATAGACAATTTTGGTCCAGAAAATGAAATTGTTAGTGTTTCAGGTGGCTGGAGCGCAAACGGAAGAACACTATCAAATAGAGAGGTTTGGTACGGTGTCGCTCGGATAGATGGCTCTTTCGGGGATGGAATGTACGAAGTTAAAACTCCAGCCAAAGACAGCTTCTATTATACTCCTTCAAAACCATTATTCGGACTTTCTTTACGCGCATATTCATGGGTGAATTCAGCTGGATATCCAAAAAATATTTTATGCGAAGTCCGATCGTCTGCATTTGATTAATCAATACTGCATATTCAAAAAGATATGATAAGCAAGTTGATATAAACAAAAAAGTAATTTTCCAGTCGTGCAATTCAAAGTATCAGGCGGTTTTCTGCCCACATTTGATTTTTTAGCGGAGTAGCTATTAAATCTGCAAGGCGATACAGATTTTTCCAGATAAGCCATCAAACAGAGAATCTTTGCAATGCTGGCTTATCTAAATAGAAAAAGCCATAGGGAACATAATACACTATCCCTCTGGTTTTTTGAGCCATGTCATCTAATCTGGCAGAAACGATACCATATTGCAAATCATTCACCAATATTATGTTTTTTATATTCTATGGGAGCTATTTTCATCACATCCCGAAATGTTACAGCAGAATTATTCTGATTTTCGTATCCGATTTGATTTGCAATCGCAGCAATGTTCTCTTGTATTTGACGGAGAAGTAATGCCACTTGCCGGATGCGGTACTCTTTCTTATAAGTTCCAATAGGCTGTCTATCGATACCTTTGAATATACTTTTCAAAACAGCTGTGTTAATAAGGTATTCTTTCGATAGTTCTCCTATGGTAATGCGTTCACGCAAAATAGATGTCAACCGTTAATAATCTGGATGCCAGAATAGACCTGATAAATCGTCATAAACTCTGTCCCATCGTCACAGTTCATTTTGTAAACGGTACAATATCCAATGTTATCCTTATATAGTATATATGCGGTGATTATTATGCGTCTTGAATGGACCGCCAGCAAATACTCCGTCACTTACCGAGCTGTTAAGTCTACATTGATTGGAAAAAACTGATTGGTGAAATCCTTCGGCTCCGAAAAATACTTCTGCGAGACATACAGTGTCATTGATACTAAGGCATGGGCTAAGGAACAGATACGCCTAATAAATGAGACAAAAAAGGATTCCGCTAAATTTAACATTGAACTTGTGCGCAAGGACGAATCTTGCCATTGATAACCAGCAGCGTTTCAACGGTGGCTATTTTTTCCTTCAGGATATCTATTACGAACTCGGACTTGAAAAAATCAAAAGAAATTTTATAGGAAAAAGAGCACAACAACAAGACCTGCTGTCAGGTAAGCTGAAAGGGGAAAAGGAGGGCGGTTGCAATGTATGTTACATATCTGGATTTAATCCAAATTGGAACCCCCATTGTCGTCCTTGCGAATTTGATTTATCAGATTTACGATGGAAAAAAATAGCCACCACTACTGCCAATAATGACGGCTGCATATGAGGTCATAACATTGTTATTTGAGGGGCAGAGCCGCTTCAATGGTTTTCCTTTTTCTATGTTTAATATAGCAAGCTGCAAGGTTCAAGAGCCAAAACACCCAAAATCAAAAGAGAACGCACTGGCCGCCCACTGCTTCCAAACACCCCAAAAATAACTTGACACCCCGGCATCCGCCCCTTATGATAGTAACAGAAATTTCCGCACGGGAAATCTCCCCGGCAGGATGTGAATATTACCCATGAAAAAGGAGCCGATATGTGGATTGCAGATAAATGGAAGGATTACGAAGTCATTGACTGTTCCGGCGGGGAGAAGCTGGAACGCTGGGGCAGGTATACGCTGCTGCGCCCGGACCCCCAGGTCATCTGGAACACGCCGAAAGCAGATTCCCGCTGGCAGAGGCTGAATGCGCATTATCACAGAAGCGCAAAAGGCGGCGGGGAATGGGAGTTTTTTGACCTGCCGCAGCAATGGGATGTGCGGTATGAGTCGCTCGTGTTTCATTTAAAGCCGTTTTCGTTTAAGCATACCGGGCTGTTTCCGGAACAGGCCGTCAACTGGGACTGGATTTCTGACAAAATCAAAAATGCCGGGCGTCCGGTGAAGGTGCTGAACCTGTTTGCCTATACGGGCGGTGCCACGCTGGCAGCGGCCAAAGCCGGAGCGCAGGTAACACACGTCGACGCTTCTAAGGGCATGGTAACCTGGGCAAAAGAAAATGCGCTTGCTTCCGGGCTTAAGGATGCGCCTGTCCGCTGGCTTGTGGATGACTGCATCAAGTTTGTGGAACGCGAAATCCGCCGGGGCAGGATTTACGATGCTGTAATTATGGACCCGCCTTCGTATGGCCGCGGCCCGAAGGGAGAACTCTGGAAAATTGAGGATGCTGTTTTTCCTCTGATGCAGGCATGTGCGCAGCTGTTTCGCGAAACGCCTTTATTTTTCCTCGTTAATTCTTATACGACCGGGCTTCAGCCGGCAGTGCTTGCCTACATGCTGGACACCGTCATGAAGCAGTACGGCGGCAGGACACAGGCAGATGAAATCGGCCTTCCCGTGTCTTCGAGCGGGCTTGTGCTTCCCTGCGGGGCATCCGGCCGGTGGGAAAGCGCCTGAGAAAGGGACTGCTCTGCGGCAGTCCCTTTCAACATTAATTGTCAAACATCGGCGTAGACAGGTACCGTTCCCCGGTATCTGGAAATACCGCCACAATGGTTTTTCCCTGATTCTCCGGCCTGCGGGCCAGCTGTGCAGCCGCCCAGAGCGCTGCACCAGAGGAGATTCCGGCAAGAATGCCTTCTGTCCTTGCGATTTCCCGTCCCTGTGCAAACGCATCTTCATTTTCCACCCGGATAATTTCGTCATATACGTCCGTATTTAAAGTATCTGGCACAAATCCGGCACCGATGCCCTGGATTTTATGCGCGCCCGGCCTGCCTTCTGACAAAACCGGCGAGGATGCAGGCTCGACTGCCACGACCCGGATATCCGGGTTGCGGGACTTGAGGTATTCGCCTGTACCGGTTATCGTGCCGCCCGTACCGATTCCGGCTACAAAAATATCTACCTTTCCCTGCGTATCGTTCCAGATTTCCGGCCCGGTTGTCTCCCGGTGCGCCTGCGGGTTCAGCTGGTTTTCAAACTGTCCCGGCATATAGCTGCCTTCGATTTCAGCAGCCAGCTCCTTCGCCTTTTCAATTGCCCCTTTCATTCCTTTCGAACCGTCTGTCAGCACCAGTTCTGCGCCGTAAGCTTTCATCAGGTTGCGCCGCTCCACGCTCATCGTTTCCGGCATGGTAATGATAATGCGGATTCCAAGCGCCGCTGCAATCGATGCAAGCCCGATGCCTGTGTTGCCGCTGGTCGGCTCTATAATCACGGAATCCCGGCCGATTGCGCCTCTCTCCCACGCATCCAGCAGGATTTTTTTTGCAATCCGGTCCTTTACGCTGCCCGCCGGGTTAAAGCATTCCAGCTTTGCAAGAATGACTGCTTCCAGCTGATTTTTTTTCTCATAATTGCAAAGCTCCATAAGCGGCGTGCCGCCTGTCAGCTCCATAATATTTTTATAAATGCCCATAAAATGGCTCCCACCTTTTCCTAATCATAATTTATAATATCTTCCGCCTAATGCCCGTCGGCATGCTGCCAGGATATCCCGTCTCCGGAATTCCTGCCCATTCCATTATAAAATCACTGCACTGCCTGGAATGCCTGTTCCAAATCCTCAATAATATCGTCGATATGCTCAATCCCGATGGAAAGGCGTATCGTATTTGGTTTTATGCCGGCCTGTAACAGCTCCTGTGCGTTCATCTGCGAATGCGTCGTGCCTGCCGGATGAATGACGAGCGATTTGGCATCTGCCACATTTGCAAGCAGGGAAAACAGCTCCAGATTGTCAATAAAAGCTTCCGCTTTCTGTGCATCCCCTTTGATTTCAAACGTAAAAATCGAACCGCCGCCATTTGGGAAATATTTCTGATACAGTGCCTGCTGTTCCGGTTCCTGGCTGACCGAAGGATGATGCACGGCTTCCACCTGCGGATGGCCGTTTAAAAACTGTGCCGTTTTCAGCGCATTTTCCACATGGCGTTCCACGCGCAGGGACAGTGTTTCCAGCCCCTGCAGAAAAATAAACGCATGTACCGGAGAAAGCGCAGCACCCATATCCCGCAGCAGGATTGCCCGGATTCTTGTCACAAAGGCCGCAGCACCTGCCGCTTTTGTAAAGCTGATTCCGTGATAGCTTGCATCCGGCTGCGTCATCTGCGGAAATTTCCCGGATGCTTCCCAGTCAAATTTTCCAGAATCCACGATGACGCCGCCAATCGCCGTGCCGTGCCCGCCAATAAACTTGGTAGCCGAATGCACGACAATATCCGCACCGTATTCTATCGGGCGTACCAGGTACGGCGTTGCGAATGTATTATCCACGACAAGCGGGATTTTATGCGCATGTGCAAGCTGTGCAAGCTTTTCAATATCCGTTACATCCGAATTCGGGTTTCCAAGCGTTTCGATAAAAACGGCCTTCGTATTTTCCCTGATTGCAGCTTCCACGTCCGCCATATCGGCCGGATTGAAAAAAGAAGCCGTAATGCCATACTGCGCTAGCGTATGCTCGAGCAGGTTGTATGTCCCGCCGTAAATATTTTTTGCTGCCGCAATATGCCCGCCTGCCAGCGCCAGATTCTGCAGGGTATACGAAAGCGCTGCCGCTCCCGAAGCCACGGCCAGTGCCGCCACGCCGCCTTCCAGCGCTGCCATTCTGCACTCAAATATATCCTGTGTCGGATTTGTCAGCCTTCCATAAATATTTCCTGCATCCGTCAGATGAAAACGCGCCTGTGCATGGCCGCAATCCCGGAATACATACGCCGCTGTCTGGTATATTGGCACTGCCCTGGCACCTGTGGCCGGGTCCGGCTGTTCCTGTCCGGCATGCAGCTGTAATGTTTCGAATCGGAAAGGCCTGTTTTTATTATTTTTCTCTGCCATAATTTATCTCCTGTCCCGTGTCTGTGCCCCACGAATTTGATAGGCCTATCATATCCTAGTTTTCCTATTATGTCAATAGGAATTATGCTTAATTTTCTTAAGTATTAAAAAAACAGGGCTGCCGCACTGATGCAGCAGCCCCCCTGTATCATTTTTCTTCATGCGCCAGCCCCGTATTACATCCGTCACAGGCCGGATGCCATATCCGCTGTTAAATCATGTAATCCCCGTCCTTCTGCAGTTTCCATCCCATCAGGTCAGCCAGCGTAATATGGTCAATCACTTCATTCACGGCTTCATTCATCTTGCGGTATACAAGCACGGTCACGCAGTCATCGCTTTTTTCACATGCGCCTGCCTGCGAATCCAGGCATTCGACCGGAGCCAGGCTGCCTTCCGTCAGCCGCAGAATCATCCCTACCGTGTATTCTTCCGGCTTCCTGGTCAGCAGGTAGCCGCCCTGCGGGCCGCGTACACTGCGCACATAGCCCGCCTTGTTTAACACGGCCACAATCTGTTCCAGATATTTATCCGATATTTCCTGTCTCGACGCAATCTCCTTTATCCTGACCGGCATCCCCGTATTATGCAGCGCCAGGTCAAGCATCAGGCGCAGCGCATACCGTCCTTTTGTTGAAATTCTCATTCTGCCCTCCGTACACACGTACATTCCATACAATTCCTGCTAACTAAATATGATACGCTATTGCACGGGCAAAATCAAGAGGCATTTCTTTACACCACCTTATGCTCCATCCACCGGTTCCCATAAAAACGTGCCGCAAAAAATACGCTCCTGCAAATCCAGTCCGCACACATGCCAAGCCACACGCCCATCAGCCCCATATCCATGCGGAGCACAAAATAATACGACAGCACGACACGGAAAACCCACATGCTCAGAATGCTGACGCTCATGGTGTAAGGCGCATCGCCGCCGCTGCGCAGTATCTGCGGCATGGTAAAGCTGAGTGCCCAGAAAAAGATGCTGAAAATATCAAATACGCGGATAACCGCAATGCACATGTCTTTCGCTTCCCTGGTCAGATGATAAATTTCGGCAATGCCGGGAATCAAAAGATATACGAGGATATTGGCAGCTGCCAGCCCGATGGCTGCCACGGCCATCAGCTGCTTTGCATACCGTTTTGCCTGTACTTTATCCCCCGCGCCCAGGCACTGGCCAATCACCGGAATGACGGCAAGGCCTATCGTATTGCCGGGAATATTTGCCACCATGGCAACCGTATTGGCTACGGCATTTGCTGCAATCGCAGTCGTTCCAAGCGTTGCAGTCAGGCTGCTGACACAGAGCTTTCCTATCTGGAACATCCCGTTTTCCAGTCCGCTTGGAATGCCAATGGCCAGTATCGGCCGGATATGCTGCCGCTCCGGCTTCATATCTGCCAGCTGCTCTATCCGGAACGGATTGGACAGCTTCTGCTGCTGCATCGTCACCCAGACTGCAGCGAATACGCGTCCTGCCAGTGTTGCGAGGGCAGCGCCCAGCACGCCCATGCGCAAGCCGTAAATCAGCATTGCATTGCCCAAAATATTTATCACATTCATGACAAGGCTCGCTTTCATGCTGACCCTGCTGTTGCCCTGGGCGCGGAACAGCGCTGCCCCGGCGTTATACGCACCCATAAACGGGTACGAAATGGCGCTGATAAAAAAATACGTCTGCGCATAAGCCATCACAGCATCGTCTATCTGCCCGAATATCACGCGCAGAATCCACCTGCTGCCAGCCGCAGCCAGCACCATAACTGCCACTGTGCTGATTAAAAGCACACTGTACAGCTGTGCCGCACACTTTTTCATGCTTGCTGTATTTTTCTGCCCCGCATACTGGCTGACAACGACCGCCCCGCCAGATGCCAGCGCAGCCAGAATCTGGAGCACGAGCACATTCAGCGTATCTACCAGGCTGACGCTTGAAACCGCTGCCTCTCCCACGCTTGATACCATAAATGTATCTGCAAGCCCCATCGTGACTGCCAGAAACTGCTCCAGCAGCAGGGGCCAGATTAACTTTACAAGCTGCTGCCTTGTAAAAAAAGGCTTTGCCGTTTCACTCATGCCGTCCGCCTTCCTACATTGCAGAATAGCCATTAATGCCAAGTGCGATGCAAATCAGGTAAAGAACCAGCAGGTGAACCGGATAAAAAAGATAAAAGAAATATTTCAGCTTCATCCCGCGCCTGCCATTGTAAAACCAGACTGGCACAAACGCCAGGGGTGCCGTCAGCTCCCACAAAAAGACAACACAGCCTGCGATAACCTGCCACGTTTTTTTCCTGCGGAACAAAAACAGTACCGTCATGCACATAACACCGATAGCTCCATAATCTGTGCTTAACAGCTGCGCAGCTCCTGCACCCGCAGCAATCACTGCAATGCTGCCGGCTGCCGCCGCCGCTTTCCCTTTTACCGGCAGATGCTCCTGCACCCAGCTTAACCCCATCATCACAGCCAGCCCGAAGAACAGTGTGAAAAATACGTTCTGATAGCCAAATTCCAGTATCTTTCCTTTGAAAAGCAAATCAAACGGAATTTCCGATGCCGCCGCAAAAAGCAGCAGCCGCTGTGCATATTTTATCCTGTTTTTCGTATGTTCAAATCCTTCCACAAGCAAAAAGCAGTAAATTGGAAATGCAATCCGCCCTATCATGCGCATAATCTGATAAGCCATCAGCAGCTGCATATTGTGTCCCTGTCCCATCCACAGCATGACTCCGTCCGTGTCTGTCACATCCAGCCCGTACAGCCCGCTTGCTGTCAGATACCTGCCCAGAACCCCTGCTGCAAAATGGTCTGTCAGCATCGAAATAACCGCAATGATTTTCAGCGAACTGCTGCTGATTCCGCCACGCTTTACCGTATTGTGATACATAGTCTGCTCCATTTTATCCCTCCCGTCCTACTGTTATATGCCAGACAGCCCTGAAAAATACCGCTGCCGGCAGACCTATCATACCACTACGGGAAAAAGGATGCAATAAGCATTTCCGCACACGAAAAGATCCGCAGCAGGCAGCCCGTGAGAAAACTCCTGCTGTTTATTACGCCACATACCGGTACATAAATATAAAATGACAGATACTCCCGGCCATTACAAACAGATGAAAAATCTCATGCGACCCAAAATATTTGTGATGGCCGTTAAATACCGGGAGCTTTAAGGCATAAATAACCCCGCCAATCGTGTAAATAATCCCGCCCGCGAGCAGCCACAAAAATGCCTGCAGCGGCAGTGTCCGCAGAAGCGTGCCAAATACGGCCACGCACACCCATCCCATTGCAATATAAATAACAGAAGAAAACCATTTCGGACAGGTAATCCACACTGCCTTAATCACCATCCCGGCAGCCGCAATCCCCCATACAACAGCCAGCAGCGTATATCCCTGCTTTCCGCCCAGCACAATCAGGCAGACAGGCGTATAAGAGCCCGCAATCAGTACAAAAATCATCATATGGTCTGCCTTGCGGAAAATCTTTAATACTTTGTCTGATACAATGACCGAGTGATAAACCGTGCTCGCACCATACAGCAGTATCATGCTGCACATAAAAATTCCCATTGCCGCAAAGCAAAGCACGCCGGAAGAAATGCCCGCCTTTACCAGCAGCGGCACAGATGCAAAAATAGCCAGAATCATTCCGATAAAATGTGTAATTGCACTGGCTGGTTCCCTGATTGTAAGTTCCATAATGATACCTCCTGACATCACTTCTATTTTACATATATGGGTTTCTTTTCCCTTATTATGTATTTCCAATTATCTTGTAATATAGTTTTGATTACTATGTATCATATTCCCATTATACCCATTTGTCAATACTTTTATGAAATTAAGAATGCAATATCGTATCAGTTCAGGCAGGTTTTTGCACCCTGATGCAAAGACCGCAAGAACATGATTCAGGAGTGCAAAAATCCTATCGCGAAGCGATTTTCAATGGATTTTTGCATGTAACAGGTCAGCTTGCCTGAACTATTACGCAATATCTGTATCTTGGTTACTGTTCACTCCGTGACCAGTAACTCTCGCAAATCCATCTTAAATTCGCTTCGCGAATGAGATTTGTTCACTCCTGAATCACTTTTTTACGGACTTTGCAGTAAATGCCCCTGGGGCAGACCCTGCAAAGTCCTGTGTGAACAGAACGTATCTTGACAAGTCGCCAGAAATTTTATTTAATAGAATATAAATGGACATGCGCTGCTATGTGCATGTGGTAAAATATAACGGGGGATTCACAGACAGCCGTGCCTGCATCATCAGCGGGTACAGAAACATGTGGCCGGATAAACAGAAGCCTGCAAGACACAGGCTGTATCTGGGACACATACCGGGAAAGGAGAAGGAAATGAAAAAGTTTGTAAAAGTCCTGCATAAAATCTGCAGGATTTTAGAACTGGTCGTTGCTGTATTTGTGCTGGGGGGCATTCTTATCGCTATTTTAAGCCTTTTAAAAGAAGATGTGCATCTGATTCAGGAGCTGCTGAATGATATGTCCGTATTCCGGCATTATCTGGAACAGGTATTTACGATAGTCATCGGGATAGAATTTCTGGAAATGCTGTGCCATCCAAATTCAGACAACGTTATTCAGGTGCTGATTTTTCTTGTGGCCAGACATATGATTGTAGAAACAACGACGCCGTTTGAAGATTTCATATCGGTTGTCAGCGTCACGATTTTATTTCTGCTGCGCAGATATATGCATAGCAGCAAGCCGGGTACGGAAGCAGAAGACTGATTCTGCAGCCCTGTACCGAAACAGCAGCTTCCAGCGCCATGCAGGCCGGCAGATACCCTGCCGGCTCCTGCAGATGCGCCGGAAGCGTTACTGTTCACACAGGACTTTGCAGTGCATGCAAAGTCCGTAAAAAAGTGATATCTGCTGTTTTATTTCAGGTATTTTTCTGTAAGCTCTCCATACCTCTCATAATTCGTCACACGGACAATCCGGTTTTCTTCATCTACAAATACAACGTCAGGCTTATGTTCTTTTGCTTCTTCCGGTGTCATCTGCGCATAACTCATTAAAATAATATGGTCGCCGACTGCTGCCTGCCTGGCCGCAGCCCCATTTAAACAAATCATGCCGGAACCGGCTTCACCGGCAATTGTGTACGTTTCAAAACGGTTTCCATTTTCAATGTCCACAATCTGCACCATCTCATATTCCAAAATCCCGGCAGCATCCAGCAGATCCGTATCTACCGTAACGCTTCCGACATACTGAAGCTCTGCCTGTTTGACAACTGCGCGGTGGATTTTTCCTTTTAACATTGTGAGATTCATAAAAGCCTCCCTATACCTGTACAATAAAATTATCAATCAGCCTTGTCTTTCCAATAAAGACGGCAATGGCGGCCAGTACCGTGCCTTCCAGCGTCTCTGCCGGCGTAATCGTTTCAAAATTGACAATATCCACATAATCGATTTCAGCCAGCGGCTCTTTATCTAATTCCTGAATAATTGCCCGCTTGATAACGGCTGCATTCCGCTCTCCTGCTTCCACCAGCGCCCTACCGGCCTGAAGGCTGCGGTTTAATACCAGCGCTGCCTGGCGCTCCTGTTCATTTAAGTAGGTATTGCGGGAGCTTTTTGCCAGCCCGTCTGCTTCCCGGATAATCGGGCACCCGATAATTTCCGTCCCGACGTTTAAATCCCTGACCATGCGCTTTACCACCGCTAACTGCTGTGCGTCCTTCTGCCCGAAATAAGCACGGTCCGGTGTCACAATATGGAACAGCTTCAGCACAACCGTCTGTACCCCGCGGAAATGAACCGGACGGCTTTTTCCACACAGCTCTGTCGTCAGGCTGTTCATATCCACATAAGAGCAGAAATCCGGTGCATACATTTCTTCCGGCTGCGGGTGAAAAATCAAATCCACACCGGCTGCTTCACAAAGCGCGGCATCCTTTTCCAAATCCCTCGGATAACTCGCAAGGTCTTCCTTCGGCCCAAACTGCATCGGATTGACAAAAATGCTGACAGCAACGCGGTCATTTTCTTTTCTGGCAGCATCAATCAGGCTTTTATGGCCCTCATGCAGATACCCCATCGTCGGGACAAATCCGATTGTCAGGCCGGATTTTTTCCATTCTTTTACCTGATTCCTGACTTTGTCTATTTCTCCGTAAATCTCCATTTGTTCTCCTCTATACTGCTGTTCCTGCATATTTCCAGTCTTTTCTGTTTCCAGCCATACTATTCCACACTGCCTGTCTGTCATATCTGTATCTTAGTACAGCTTGTCTATAATCGTTTCATCCATTTTAAAGGTATGCTCTGCTGCTGGAAATACACCGTCTGCAACTTCTTTTTTATATGCTGCAAATGCCTCTTTCATCTGGCTGCCAATCTGTGCGTACTGCCTGGCAAATTTCGGTGCCATATCGGAATACATGGCAAGCATATCCTGATATACAAGCACCTGTCCGTCACATCCGGCTCCGGCACCGATTCCAATTGTCGGAATGCTGATGCTCTCTGTAATTTTCTGCGCAAGCGCCTTCGGCACGCATTCGAGTACAATCGCAAACGCACCTGCTTCTTCTAACGCACGCGCTTCATTTAAAATCCGCTGCGCTGCTTCTTCTCCCTTGCCCTGTACTTTAAAGCCGCCAAATGCATTGACTGACTGCGGCGTCAGCCCCAGATGCCCGCACACCGGAATCGATGCTTTTACAATTGCTTTGATATGTTCGCAAAACTCCAGGCCGCCCTCTAATTTTACTGCCTGGGCATGTCCTTCCTTTACCAGGCGCCCTGCATTGACAACCGCATCATAAACCGAGGACTGGTACGACATAAACGGCATGTCCGTAATCAGAAGCGCATGCTTCGCTCCCCGGGCCACTGCCGCACTGTGGTGAATCATGTCTTCCATGGTCACAGAAAGCGTGTCTTCATAGCCGAGCATCACCATCCCGAGAGAATCTCCCACCAGAATCGCGTCAATGCCTGCTTCATCCACAAGCTTCGCGGTCGTATAATCATACGCCGTCAGCATGGACAATTTCTGGCCTTTCGCTTTTGCATCCTTAAATGTAACAGATGTGTTTTTCATAATCCAATTTTCCTTTCTTTAAAATAAATCATGGAAAGTTTGTTACTGAACGGTAACATTGGATGAATCGGATAACACTGCCATAAGGCATCCTGAATTCCAGAAATAAACAAAAAGATATTGAATAAATCTAACTATCAAAAAACAAACTCTTTCTCCTGCCATCATTTCCCGGCTCTATACAGGTCAGGCCTCCCATCGGATTTCCCAGTCGGTGGTTTCCCGGATATAAAGTGTCTGCCTATGTGCACGGTATGCAAATGATAACATTTGACTCTTTGATACAGTTTCTTTAGAATACCGTTCGACTGACAATATATCACATGCAGGGTCAAATTTCAATATATCGCAGTAATGTGTTAAAAAAAAGACAAACTCCAGGCTGCTGGTCACGGAGTGACCAGCAGCAGCTCCAGCCAGCCGCCTTTACTGCTGGCTGCGCATGCGGCGGCTGGCTGTTTCTGCAAATTTTTCCTCCGGCGATTCGTGCAGTGCCGGGTACAGGCCTGCGATTTCCCGCATCGGCAGGCTGGAAATAATATCCTGAAACCGATACCCGCTATACCACTGATAATAGGCCAGAATCCACCCACACCAATACTCCATGGAATACCCGTACTCTGTCTGCGGTTCTGGAAGCTCTGCCGTAATCCCGGCCTGCCATGCAATTTCCAGAACCATTTCCGTACCAGACATGCCGGAAACAACCCTCGGAACTCCCGTTTCAAACTGTCTGGAAAAACTGCTTTTCAGGAACATCTCCATAAATGTATCTGGATTTATATTACAGCAGTTCGCCGCATAGTCAACTGCTTCTCCAAGATTACGCATTGCATCATCCAGATACATCTCATTGTAAGCGCGGATCATCTGGGCGCACCTCCTCCCGGATAATATCCCTCATATAAAGACCATTGATGTCATCCTGTTCGAGCTGTGCACGATAAGCAGCACGTGCCTGTTCATCGCGTGTTCTGCGCTTGAAAAAATACTCTTTGTGACTTACAGGCTCATAAGATAAAAAACGTATTATCTGAAATGCTTTCCGGCTTTTCAGAACAAACTGCTCACCCAGCCTGCCTAAACGCATTGCATAGGAAAGCTGTTCCAGGGAAATTTCATTATTCAGAAAAGCGCGTGCAAAGGAAAAGTAAGAATCATCCGCACGATATCCCCTGACTGCATCATAACTGCGGATATCTATCCGAAAATTTTTTTCCAGCCACTGAATCCCCCGCTTCATAACAGGTGTTGAAATACGGATTCTTCGATATGCCACCAGCAGGGCCAGCCAGTGCAGTATCGTGTATTCATCATCAGATAAATTCAATATGCTTAATGCATCTAAATCTATTTCATACTGGTTTACATATCCATCTTTTCCTTCTGTACAGGCCCACTCTTTCGCCAGTTCTATATTTTGCGTACAGTAAAAACCCTGTCCATAATCATTATATTTTTTCCCCAGTCCATAAACTGGTTTTTCACGTATTTCCGGCGAGCCATGAAATATCGTTATGTTACCCATGATTTTTTACTCCTGTCTGGTTCCTTCTGCCTGTAAAAGCTTAATTAATCCGCACTGCATTCTTTTTAGCCAGCGGTATCAAAATCCCGCCCACAGAATTTCCAAGCGTAATTACCAGCACAGCCGCCGCTGCCTGCGCGGGCCACATGCCTGCCACGGAAAAGTAAAACATATCCGCAATACAGTGCTCGAACCCGCACAGGATAAACGCCCCGACTCCCAGAAACAAAATCACAGGGCTGCCGGACTGTTTGTAGCCATCCACGGCGATAAACATCAAAAACCCGCAGAATACCGCCAGCAGAAACAGGCTGGCCATGCTGTCCTGCAGCTTCACCTCGCAGAGTGCTGCCGCCTTATCCGCAATGCCGCTGATTCTCGTCTGGCGCACACCCAGCGCCGCCAGCCCGGTTCCGGCCAGGTTTCCGGCCCAGATAACAAGAAGGTCCAGCAGATATGCAGCCGGCTGGTTTACCGCATATCCCACTTTTCCCGTATACAGGTTCAGTCCGTGGATGCAGATGGTATAAAGCCCCACCGTAAACATAAGTGCTCCCGCTGTTTTATTATCCATGGATAAATATACGGTTCCGCCAATTCCTATCGCAATACCGGCCAGAACTGCCAGCACAAATGCATGTAAATATCGATTCATCTGTTGTCTGCTCCTTTTATCCTTCTGATTCCCGGCTTTCCTAATACTCTTTTACGACCTCTGTTAGTCCGTACATTTCCTTAAAATGCTGCAAGTCCTTCTCATCCCGCACAAACATGACCTCATGGAACTTTCCTGTACGTGTATCTTTAAATCCGGCTACCTGTTCGCCATTGCAGATGCTGCATTTTAAAACCGGTTTTTCATTGATGGCGTCATACGTCCGTATTTCTGTTTTTTCCGGCTTCTTTTTCTGAAAAAACATCCCTCCCACTTCCTTTCTCCCGGATGCCTGTCATCAAATGCATGTCTCTGCCTATCATAGCTTATATGGAATGTAAAATCAATGAAAATCTTATTCCTGATGCCGGATGCGTTCCACCAGCGACTCTTTTTTCAGGTTCCTGCTCAGAAGATAAGATACGGCTGCCTGCAGCAGCCCGATTGCTGCTATCATGCAGGCCAGCTCCGCCACCGGAACATGGTACACATTCAGCCCGAAAATGCCATTCTCTTTCGCAAACCGAAAAAGCCCGTACCCTGCCGGAAGCCCGACAATTACAGCCGCCAGCACCGTCCCTGCTGAAAACAGAAGCCCCTGTATCTGCAAGACTGCATTCAGCTGCCGGCTGGTCATGCCGGCCGCCTGCAGGATTCCATATTCCTGCTTTTTTGTCACAATACTCATAATCATCGTATTTGCAAGATTCATAAACCCAATCATGCCAATCACTGCTAAAAACAGGTAACAGACAACCTTTATCATTCTGACACCAAGTTCCGACCGGTCCAGCACATCCGAAAATACCGTAAGCTCCACATGCTCCACGCCTTGCAGAAGCTGTTCCAGTTCGGTGCGCACGGCTGCTGCATCTTCTTCCCTGCAGTCCACCCAGAGCATGCCCGGCGAATCTCCCTGCAGATTCAGCTTCCTGTACATATCCTCCGTAATCACCCACGAAGCACTGCTGCTTCCAAATGCTCCGGCCAGTGTCCCTGTCATAGAAACGCTGGAAGTCCCGTTTTGCAGTTCCATGGAAATATCCTGGCCCGTCACATACCCGTAATCTTCCATAAAATGCGACCAGCCGTAATAAACCGTATTCTGTTCCAGACTGTCTTCATATTCCAGTCTCCCCATGCAGGACGGCCCCTGTTTTTTCTTTTCAAAATCAGCTTCCGTTAAGACTTCTGCCACCTCCTGGCTGCCATTTATGTCCGCCAGCAGGATATTCCTCGTCCACACCCCGGTAACGCCGTCTGCTGCCTGAATCTGCTTTATCATTTCGTCATTCAGGGGATTATCCTTTAACACAGCATCCAGATTGTTCTCCGGGTATGCTTCATCACCGATGGAATAAAGCAGTTCAATCAGAAACTGTCCTTTTTCCACATAATTCCTGGCATCATATCCGGGGTCCATATTGCCTGCACAGTTTGCCAGCACAACAAACAGGACACAGGAGAGCCCCATTGTCAGAATTGTCCTGACCGTCCGCTTCCGGTCAGCTGCAATGCTGGCTGCAGCCAGCGACCAGACAGACAGATTTTTCCTGCCCTTTCGGATGCCTGCATTTCTGGTTCCGGTGCTTTCCATATAGCGCAAGGCATCTGCCGGAGAAATTGAGCTTACGATTTTCATCGGCCTGTGCAGGGCCAGCAGCATGGTAAGAAACGCCATCCCCGCTGCCAGCAGCAGGCAGGGCAGGGAAAAAAGACGAACCTGCTCCATTTTCCCATCCACTTGGACGGACTGTTTCATCAGCCACTGAAAGCCTGCCCACGCCGTGCCATATCCTGCAAGAATGCCTGGCGGAATACTGCATGCAGCCAGAAACATGCCCTCATCAAAAATCAGCTTTTTCATCTGTTTCTTCGTTGCGCCAAGTGCACGGATTTTTCCATACTCGCGGATATTCTGCACAATGCCGACCTGAAAAATATTATAGATGACAGCCACCGAAAACAGGATAATTCCAAGCGCCGTCACCCCGCATACGAACAGGGTTTCTGTCCCCGGATTCAGCGTATACAGCAGATACATGGTGTTTATGGAAACATTTTGTTTTGAAATCCCGCAGTCTGCTGCAATTGCTTCTATAACCTCCTGCGCACTGTCGTAAGTAATCGGCACATCCTCAGAAAGCCGGAAAGATACGGTATACTGCCAGTCATCCTCCGCAATCTGCGCGTGGTAAAACGCCTCGGACACATATGCGGAAAACACTGTCTGCGGCACGCCTGTATCAGGCACTTCCATAAACCCGCTGACAACAAATTCCACCGGCTCAAATCCATGTTTTAAATCTGCACGGTACGGAAACGTCACGGAATCCCCGATTTGAACATCCCCATATCCGATAACCTCAAAAAATTCCCGCTGGGCTAAAATTTCATTTTCCTTTTCCGGGAAGCTTCCCTCGGACAGCAGGGATGCCAGGTTTGACATTTCCCGGTAATTTGCATCCGACATAAACAGCCCGTAAACCCCTTCAACATCTGCCATTCCGGCGGAAGCCGTCACTCCGGTCAGTGAAAATTCCCCATGCCGCTTCATTTCCTCAAGCTGCTTTGGCTTCACAGACCGGAAAATGCCATAATCGCTCCCATATTTCCCGGCTGCATTTTCTTTTTCCATATGAATAAGTCCATAAGCTGACGTGCTGATAACGGTCAGCAGCACCGCAGACAGAAAAACGGCCAGCATAATGAGAATGCTTCTTGTTTTATTTTTCTTATTATTGCTCCGCGCAACCATCGTAATTGTATTCATGCAAAATTCACCACCCGTCCGTCTTCCATGACCATAATCCGGTCAGCTGTCTGTGCAATTTCTTCATCATGCGTAATCATGACAACCGTCTGCCCGTACTTTTTCGCAGACATTTTCAGCAGTGCAATGACTTCCCCGCTCGAACGCGAGTCCAGGTTTCCGGTCGGCTCATCCGCAAACACAATATCCGGCTTTGTGGCAAGCGCCCTTGCAATGGCCGCCCTCTGCTGCTGTCCGCCGGAAAGTGCATTGGGCAGATGGTGAATCCGGTTTTCCATGCCAAGCGTTGCAATCAGGTCTTTGATATACGCTTCATCCACCCGCTGCTTATCCAGCCCCAGGGGAAGCACAATATTTTCCCAGACATTAATCGACGATACCAGGTTATATGCCTGGAATACAAAGCCGATTTTTCTCCTGCGAAACACAGCCAGTTCTTCTTCCTTCATCTGAAAAATATCTTTTCCCCTTATGAATACACTGCCAGATGTCGGCGTGTCCAGCCCGCCGAGCAGGTGCAGCAGCGTGCTTTTGCCCGAGCCCGACTTCCCGACAATCGCTGTAAATTCTCCCTGCGCGATGGCAAGGCTGATACCGTCAACGGCTTTCACCTGATTCTCGCCCGTGCCATAATACTTGCATAAATGATTCGTCTGTAATACTGCATGCATAATCCATACTTCCTTTCTTTCAATACAGCTGGCACAGCACCCTGCTGTGCTCCTCTTTTTCATATCTTATCATGCCTGCCTTACAGTCTGCTTGCAAATCCTGTGAAAAACACTTACAGTTTTGTAAGAATTACAGCGCAAGGGGAATCTGGATTACAAAGATGCTTCCCGGAAATTTAACCTTTTGTGAAGCCGCATCCAGATGTCCCTGTTTGACGATGACGGTTCCGTGATGCCCGTTTATAATCTCGCGCACCAGATACAGCCCGACTCCCGAGCCTGGCTGCCCGTGCACCCATCTGCTGCTGCCACGGTAAAAACGGCGGAACACCTTGTGGCAGTCCTCGCCCGGTATGCCGATGCCCTGGTCTGCTATCTCTATGCGCACAAAACGGATGCCTTTGTGAATTCCGATACGGATTTCGCTGCCGCAGGGACTATATTTTACCGCATTATCCAGTACATTTACCAGTGCCTCGCACAGCCATTTTTCGTCCTGCATCACTGCCAGCTGTTCTGTCTGAGGTTCAAAATCCGTTTCCAGCCCTATCTGTTTCTCCGAAGCCTTCGGGTAAATCCGGTTTACCGCTGCAATCACGGTATCAAACAGCAGGCTCTTTTTCCGTGCAATCTGAATCAGCCCGGATTCCAGCCGGGAAATCTGCAGCAGCGAATCCAGCAGCACCTTTAAGCCTTCCAGCTCATTCCGGCACCGTCCGTAAAATTCCATCCGCTCCGCTTCCAGCAGCTGCGGGTCTTCCAGTATTGCAAAACAGGTGTCCAGCGCGGCAACCGGGGTCTTTAACTGATGCGAAATATCGGTGACCATACTCTTTGTCTTTTCTTTTTCCAGATAAGCTTTTTCCTGTACCTGCAGCAGATACTGTGCCGCCCGCTCCAGCTGGTCATTCAAAAAGCCCGCTTCCGTTTCCAGTCCTTCCAGCGCTGGCGGAAGAACCGGCCGGCTGCAGGGGGTGTATCTGGAAGCTGGCGTTTCCTGCACGGGCCAGGGTGTTGTTTTCTGCACGAGCCGGGCTTTGTGTTCTGGATTCTGCCCGCAGCCTGAAAACTGTGCATGCTCCCAAAACTCTGCCAGATATCTGCTCAGGCTGCTTAAATATGCTTCCAGCTGTGCATGCCTGCTCCTTTGCCGCCAGTATGAGACAGCCAGAAATATTACAAGAACCAGGCCGGAGCCAGCAGCCATGGCCATGCACTGCCTGGTATACATCACATAATACCTGTTCTGAACACTGTGCTCCAGTCCATACGGCTTTACAAATTCCATCCGATGCTCCTGTTCGGCTTTTATAATGCTGACAGCTGCATCCAGCCTGTTATCCTCATCGGATGCTGCCATCTGCTCTAACAGATGCATTTTATCCTGATAATTCTGATAGCAGGCTGCGTCAAACCATATGTTAAATACAATAACCGCCATGCTGAAAAACACCGGCCCTAAATATTTTCTGAAAAACCGATGATATTTTTTTATTCCCTGAATATTTTCCATTGCCTTCTTTTCCCTGTATTCTGAATCTGCTTTTTGTTGTTTTTCCTCACGTGATATGCGATATCTTATCACTTTATCTGGCAATTCTCAAAGTAAACAATAATTATTTTGGCACAGCTGTTTTCATCACTGGCTATTTTTATTTCTTAGTGCAAACAATGATTGTATTGGCACAGCTGCTTTCATCACTGATTATTCCTATAATATAATTCTGCAAATATTATAACCCATCTGCGGCTGCACCACCCAGCTTTGTGTTTAGTTCATTTCTTTTATCGTCTTTTCTGCACATACTCATCACATTTTGCTGTTTAACAGCCCAATGCTTTTTCCTGCCTGTTCCCTCTGTTCCATGCCAGCTGTCCCCTCTCCGGCCTGTGGTAACTGACATATGATTTCGGAATGGAATAAATTTCAGAAATATATTTTGAATGCATAATCTGATTTGAATTTAAGATACCAGCTGCCAGCATCGTCCCAGACTTTCCGTCAGCTGCAAAATAAGCTTTAGAGCATATTTGAAAAATCATTTCCACAATCTGGATTCTCCACAAACCGGGAAATACACCTGGCGAAAAGAATTTTTCAAACATGCTTTAGAATATAAAAAAACTATATTTAAGAAAAGCATTAGAATCAGGTCTGTTTTTCTTTTGTACAATAAACCATTTTCCGGCGAACCGTATAACAGTTCACAGCATCAGAAACGGTCTTTTCTTTCGTAGCGATGTATGATTTTATCTTTCGTAAAAGCTGGCTTTCCTGAAACCGCCCGAACAGCAGCCGCAGGAAAAGCTTTATCTGACGTAAAACTGTGAAATTATGTAAAAACCTGTTGGCCTAACCCTGATTCCAATGCCCTCTTAGTAAATTATAACATAAATTGTACTAAATGGAAGCATAAATTTGAAAAAAATGCAGAAATTTGTCGAATGCAGGGAACAGTAACGAACAGAGTACAAAGGCTCCAGAAACATTCTGTTCCTGAAGCCTTTTCCTATCGCTTATCTATCCAGCAAATGCCTGTTATCAGCACACACCCTGTGCCAGCATCGCTTCTGCCACTTTTTCAAATCCGGCAATATTAGCACCAGCCACATAATCGCCTTCCATGCCGTATTTCTTAGCTGCATTGTCAATATTGTGATAAATATTCACCATAATCTGCTGAAGCTTGGAATCTACTTCTTCAAACGTCCAGCTCAGTCTTTCAGAATTCTGTGTCATTTCCAGTGCGGAAGTAGCCACGCCGCCTGCATTTGCAGCCTTGCCGCCGATAAACCAGACACCATTCTCCTGCAAATACTTCGTTGCATCAATGGTTGTCGGCATGTTTGCACCTTCACAGACAGCCTTGCAGCCGTTTGCCACTAACTGCTTCGCATCGTCAATCAGAAGCTCATTCTGTGTTGCACATGGCAGGGCAATATCGCATTTTACCTGCCATACGCCGCGTCCTTCATGGTATTCAGCGCTCTTTCTGGCTGCTGCATACTCGGTCAGGCGCGCACGCTTTACTTCTTTTACTTCTTTTAATAATGCAACATCGATTCCTTCCGGGTCATAAATCCAGCCAGTCGAATCCGAACAGGTCACAACCTTTGCACCCATCTGCTGTGCCTTCTGTGCCGCATAAATCGCAACATTTCCTGCACCTGATACAGCAACGGTTTTGCCTTCCATGGATTCGCCATGGCATTTCATCAGTTCTTCGGTAATATATAACAAGCCATAGCCCGTTGCTTCTGTACGTGCCAGGGAACCGCCATAGGTCAGGCCCTTTCCTGTCAGGACGCCTTCATAGGTACCGCGGATTTTTTTGTACTGTCCAAACATGTACCCGATTTCCCTTGCGCCTGTTCCGATATCACCAGCCGGAACATCCACATCCGCCCCGATATATTTGCATAACTCTGTCATAAAGCTCTGGCAGAATGCCATTACTTCACGGTCAGATTTGCCTTTCGGGTCAAAATCGCAGCCACCCTTGCCGCCGCCAATCGGAAGCCCTGTCAGGGAATTTTTGAAAATCTGCTCAAACCCTAAGAACTTAATAATGCCAAGGTTTACAGACGGATGCAGCCTCAGTCCGCCCTTGTACGGCCCAATCGCATTGTTAAACTGTACCCTGTAGCCTGTATTTACCTGAACCTGTCCTTTATCATCTACCCACGGCACGCGGAATTTAAACTGCCTGTCCGGCTCTGTCAGTCTTTCTAATAATGCTTCTCTCTTGTAAAGCTCCTCGTTTGCTTCAATTACCGGCCTTAATGATTCCAATACTTCCCCGGCAGCCTGTAAAAACTCTGGCTCAGATGCATTTTTTTCCTTCACCCTTGCAAGTACATCATCAACGTAACTCATTTGGCAATCTCCTTTTCTTCATATTATTTGTCTCTTATCCTTTATTTTATTATGAAATGGCAGATACTGCAAGATATTTTTGCGTTTGGGGTGAAATTCCTTATTTTATTAAGTCTGCTGTGTATTACCTCTATTCTGCCATCCATACAGATAAAATCCAGGCCTCAAGAATATTTTTGCGTATGTCCTCATTCAGGTTATCAAAAAATATCTCTTTTTCCCCGGAACAGATTCCTCTTTTTCCACTGACAAAGTCAAACAGTTCTTTCCAAAAGAAAGGCTTCAGTATGATTCGGTCATAACACGGACGAATACATGTAATTGCATATGGAAAACGATTTTCATTTAACAGATGTATTGCACTTTCCATCATTCTTTCATTTATTCTAGGATATTCAGTTTCTTCCCACTCTGCTTCTTTCCTATCAATAATAAACTTCCACTGTTCAAGCCGCTGCCAGCGATAATAATCATTGATTCTTTTCAAAAAACTCACCTCTCTGGCACATTACCATACGAGATGAGTTTTATTTTGTCAAAACCTGAAAATGAAAGAAAACCTCTTACCGCATAATGCGTTCTCCAATATTGGCAAGCTCTGGATAGCATTTTTCCTTTGCCATACCAAATGTTTTGACCCATTTTGCAATTTCTTTCCTGTATGCCTCTTTGATAATTACCTTGTACAAAAACGGGCACGTGTCTTCATTTTTCTGGTATTCTTTCAAATATTCTTTTTGAATATATTCCAAGTCTACATGATTAAATTCATTTTTATTGTCTGGTCCTGTATAAATATTATATGCAAGAAAATTGCCGCTCTGAGCACGTATACGGTTATTCAGCCTTGACACATACACTGCCATAGGCATATAGTATTTCCATTTCCCTTTTGCTTCAGTATAATTGCCACCTGTCTGGTATTTGTTATTTCCCAGCAAAAACATAAAATAAGAATCCTTATGATAAGATACCGATATATTTGGTATAACTTCTGTACATGTGTTTTCTAAAATCATTTTCTCAATTTCAGTCTTATTATCCCTTTTCTTCCTATTCTGCAAAAGCATTTTATTTCTTGCGTAATTATATAGTTCCGGACTGAAAAGGTATAATGCCGCATCCCCTTTTTTTACAGGCACTTTTTCATCAAGAAACCCTTCCAGTGCAAAATAAAGCGCTGACATCGCATCTTCTGTCCAGTCTAAAAAATTAGTCGGTGTAGAATAATGCTGCATCAAAGCAATATAATCTGCGTCTGTATAGGCTCCATAATCAATTGCCTCCACAGAACCATCTGTCCGAAATTTAAATTCTTCATATTCCTGCCTAAGGTAAGCATCGATAAAAAATTCATCATGATTCTTTTTCTCCATTTTTTTATCTTTATACTTTCTCATAATATTGGGTATCAGCTTATATTCCACCATCTCATGTCCCCGATACCATATCGGATGCTCTCCCCTGCCTAAAATTCTATCATTGGCTAAATTTAGCTGGTCTGCAATTACCGTAATAATATCTGCTGCCTGACCTGCCCTGTCAGCATAGTATTCCCACCGAACCGCTATATCTTTTAATCTGGCTTGCTTTTTCTTAAAGTTGCAGTTAAAACTATCTAGCTTTAAATTATTATGGTATACTTTTGCTGCATCTTTCTTCCTCTTATCCTCCCGCCTTTTATTTAATTCCTGAAACTCTGGCTGAATCTGAAAATCATGAATAAGCTTTATATTTAAATTAAAAATCTGCTTATCCATCAATGCCCTTCTCTCTTTTTGTTGTTCCTCAGTCTGATGTTTACTCTTTCCCAAAAGATAATATCCAAATTCCAGCAAATATTCTGCATATTTCTTCCAATAAGAATGACTTTCTTCTTTCATTCCATTTATCAGTATACTTTCTTTTGTTACAAGAGCTTCCCCGCATAAACTCCGAAACAAAGCTGCATATATACTATACCGCAGCATATAGCTTTTACAGCACTGTCTCCAGTATTCAAACCATTTTTCTGCTTCATCAGCTAGTTCATAAAGATAATCAATCCCATTTTTATGTTTTGTATTACTGTAAAACAGGCCGCAATACATCTGAATATATTTATCTTTTTGCATATCAATTCTATCGTTGAGCATTTCTTCATCCAAAGATGCAGCATAATAATATTCCGCAATAATTCCAACACGCAAGATATCTTGAATTTCCTGTTTTCTTCCAATTATTAAATCTCTCTTTATCTTTGTGAATAACAACAGGTATTCTGAATACTCCAAATGACATAATGACACCATTGCTAAGTCTGGCGCCAGTTCTCTTAAAGCTTCAGCAAATAAATATGCATCATTCAGCACAGAATCCGATAACATGCCAATCAATTCCTGAAATTTCTCGCCAGCTGATTTCGGTTCACTGCATCTTATCATTCCGTCAAGGTTTTCTATAAACCGCACAACCCCACTCTTTATATTGTCTGCCTGCTTTTCATTTTTATTTTTTTCATACCATTTCTGAATACAATCTTGAAATGCAGAAATATTTTCATAAAGATATTGAAAATACATGTAAACAAAGTTGTTTTTCAATTCCGGATATTCACTATCCTGGAGAGACTCTATCCATCTTTTGAACAGTTCTCTTTCATATTCCCGAGATATTGTGCTGCTTTCCTGACTGTCAATAGCACTATACTCTAAGTTATCTGGCTGCAAATCAATAATGCTATCATTTATATATTTATCATAATTCCTCAGCACAAATTTATATATAAATGGCATAAAGCATTCCAAAATTACACGATAAAGCAATCTTGCTTTTTCTGTATGATGATTTTCCTGCAATCCCTCACATATGATAACTAATGTTATATTAAAAAGAATTTCCATGGAAATCATGCTTCCTGTCAGCCGGTTTCTAACATAGCGGTCTTTCGGAACTACATAATGAAAAATTTCATGGTACAAGTATGGATAATAGCATATTGCATCATACAATGATGCCATTGGCATATTTACTGTTATTACCTTTGAACCTTTTTCTGTTAATTTATTTCCAATATGCATGGAACTTTCTATAATAGGTACTATTTCTGCAACCATCAATGGAACAATTTCATCCTGCCTGCTGACTTCCTGGCTGTCATAAACAAATCCGAGCACATTCTTCATAATTCCTAAATAAGCATACAATGTCAGATTATTCTGGCCCAGATACTGAAACTGGCAAACAGGTGTTGCCAGCACGAGATTATTAGATTCTGCTATGTAAGAAACCTGTCTGGCAAAATCACTAAGCAATTCATTAATGCTTCCCATTCTTTTACTGTTATCCAAAGAATTTTCATCCCAGGAACTGCAGATTTCCTTAATACATTCCAAAACACACAAAAATTGATGTGATAATGTATCTGCCCACATTTCGTTTGTTGCATTTGAAATTTTAGAGAGATAATCACTAAACAGCATATCCAGTGTATCAATCATTCCTGTGGTACTTTGAAAACTTTCTTTAAATTCCCTGCGTAATTCCTTATAATTATCTGCTACAGAATTCAACTCTGGCAATGCCTTCATTTCTATCTGGAGAATACTCTCACCTTTCTGATTTCTATTTTTTATATCAGAGTGATTTTTTTCATCGCCACCCTGATTATTTGCAGAATCATTGTTCTTTATCTCTTTATCTTCACATAAATTGACATTTGTCTGAAGCAGATTATTTCTATAAAATTCACTTCTATAATGCAGTATATTATTTTTTGAAAACAATGTAAATGCATTGGAAGACTTTATTCGAAAAATAACATCATGTTCACCAGTACAATGCATCAGTTTATCATTGTCAAGTCTTTCTAGAAGATTTATAAAATTTTTACAAATTTTATCACTCAGTCCGACTTTTAATGTGATACTAAGAATGGCGCTTCCCTGAATTTGTCTGATTTTTTCGTCCCAATTATTTCCATATTTATGATTTCGGGCAAAAATTGTATAGGCCGAAAGAAAAATAGATTTTTCCTCACAATTTATACTCCCAATATTCCTATTCTTTATCTCTGTCACCAAATGAAGCACATCCTGATACTGATTCGCCAGCCATAGGATTGTCAAGCCAAATGAACCAAGTGTTCCCATTACTGTACATTTTAAATCCCTGCCTGAATTTTTCACCAGTTTCAATATATTTTCCCTGCAAATTTGGAAAAACTCCGATACATTCTGACAGTCTTTTTTTACAGAAAACCCAAATTGTAGTATGGTTAAGCCAATAAATAGGCGGTCCGACTGAACCGCCCCGCTTTCTATATTTTCAAAAAAATTTCCATTTTGATAAAAAACGTCATTTTCTGCTTCATCATAACATATACTGTATACCAGATGCATCTGCCTGTCTCCCATCCAGGCTCTGCCATCTTTTGGTATATCTCGAAACTTTGTAAACCTTTCTACACGCTCTAATCCCATTCTATCAAATTCTCCAAAGCAAAGAAACATTTTATTTGCATCTGTTTCTTCCTTACTGGAATTATCTTCTCTAGAAATTATCGAACTGCTCTCCAGCAGCTGCTCTTGTTTTTGCAGGTTTTCACCAATGCGCATATATTTATATAGCCCAATACTATACCCTGCCATTCTTTCACCCCATATAAACTTCTTTTGTCTTTAGAATGTTTGACCCTGGTTCTGCATAATATATAGACTCAAGCTGTGGACCATCTGCCTTAGGAATCCTTTCTGTATTAGAAACCACTCCCTGCTCTCTGTAAAAAGAATTCTTAATTTTTCCAGCCGCATATTTTGCTAACACAGCGTCTCCTGTTATTTTTGCCATTCCATCTACCTCCTCAATTTATTACAACTGACTACAGTTTATTACAAATTTAAGACAAAGTCAATTATTTTCACTTTTTTTACACAATAGCATGCGGCAGTCCCGCTTTCTGCCAGACTGCCGCATGTTTCCCCTGCATTTATTCTATTATCCAAACCTGCAAGCCTAAACCCGCTGCCGTTTCCCAGCCAGGATAAACCCGCATCCGACAAACACAAGCCCCAGAATCAGAAACAGTCTCGGGTCAATTGTGCCGTCTGCTGTCTTTGGTGTTTCGTCGAGTGTATGATTTCCAGAGGTTGTTCCCGCGTAGGCCCCGGAAGATTTTCCCGAAGAACTGCTGCCGGAGGAACTGGATGTGCTGCTTACGGACGCGGTACTGCCGCTCGAAGAAGCAGGCGTGCTGCTGCCAGATGCACTGCCGGACGCACCCGAAGAACCGGAACTGCTGCCGGAGGAACCGGATGCACTGCCGGACGCACCCGAAGAACCAGCGCCGCTGCCGGAGGAACCGGACGTGCTGCCGCCAGAACTGCTGCCGGAACCGCCGCCCAAATCTATGGATGTGCTGTCGGCACCTTCTTCGTCCACATCATCCTCTGTTTCATCGTCATCGTAAGACACATCTTCTGCCTGCGAATCGCTGGCCGTGATGTCGTTTACGTCTGCCGACGTGCTGCCAGCCGAAGAACCAGAACTGTCGTCTTCATCTTCGTCATCACTGCTGTCTGAGGAGCTGCCCCCGTCCAGGCTGGAAAAAGCATAGCCCGCAGAAGCTGCAAACGAAGCTGCCGCAGAATTACTATAGCCCGTTATCACATCCGGCGACCAGCCGGACTGCGAACCGATAGACGTAACCGAACTTGGAATCGTAATGGAACGGATTCCGCTGCCGGAAAATGCGCCGCTTTCAATGGTTGTAAGGCCGCTTGGCAGGGATAAAGACGATACCCTGCTGCATCCTGCCAATGCCCCGCTGCCGATAATCTTCGTACCGGAATGAATCGATACGCTGGATTTGCCGACCGGAACCATCACAAGCCTTGTCTTGGATGCATTATACAGGCATCCGCCATCGGATGCATACGCTGAATTGCCAGCCGCTACATTAATTGCCGATAAATTGGAACAGCCGGATAAAGCGCTGCCGCCAATGCTGCTCGTGCTTGCCGGAATCGAAATTGCTGACAGGCTGGAACAGTTTGCAAATGCGCTGTCACCGATGCTTGTAACTCCTGACGGAACCGACATGGAGCCCAGGCTGCTGCACCCGGAAAATGCACCGCTGCCAATGCTGCTGATACCCCCTGAAATTGCAATGCTTGTCAGGGAACGGCATCCGCTGAAGGTTGAAGCCGGAATCGAAGACACCGACGCCTGCATGCTGACCGAGCTGAGGCCACTGCACCCGGAAAACACGCCGCTTCCCATGCTTGTCACGCTGCCTGGAACCGTTACATTTGCCAGCGAGGTACAGTTTGCAAACGCATTGTCGCCAATGCTTTTGACACTGCCTGGAATACTGACACTGCTGATAGCCTTTCCGGCAAAAGCTCCCGGTCCGATGGATGTTACGTCCGAAGGAATCGTGACTGCACCGCCCCCGCCGTTATACGCAGTCAGGACACCGCCGGAAATTGTCATATTTACCCCGCCCGTAGCAAATACCTGTTCCCGCGGCATCAGGAATAATATCATTGCCATTGCCATGATAAAGGCAAATTTCTGCTTAACATTTGAATTAATCATATGCGTCACTCCTTCTTCGCAATGAGGAACAGCCTTCCGTCCTGTACATAGCTGTTGCAGGTCGATAACGTCAGCAGTTCATCCCCATACGAAATATCAATCGTCTGGTCAAATACCGTCAGCTGCTGGATATTTGCCAGAAATGCACGGAACTCCTCTTTGCTTGCAGCGTTCAGAAAATTGTAGTACCGGAATACCTGGTCATCCTGATAATTTACCTTAGACAAGCAGACTGCCACCACACGATAGCGCGCCTTTTCATAAATCGTATCAAACACGATTTCCTGATGCTTCTCCATGTAGTCTTTGTCCATAAAGCTTTTCAGCCCGCCAAACATCGTGCCGTCCCGCATGTTGTGCCCGTAAATAATCAGGTTTGTGTCCCGGTTTACATAATCATTCCTTGCATCCAGGAATAAAGTACCGTGGTCACTTTCTTTCTTTTCAAAATCATGGTGCAGATAAAAATCAGAATTTTTCTTTCCTGTCTGCATAACCGGATAATTGATAACTGTCCCTTCAATCGAAAGCCATCCAGCCAGGTCTTTATTCTGCTTATACAAATCCTTGTATTTCTTTAAAACGGTTAAGTCTGCCGGATTTATTTTTTCATCGGCAGCCTTTTCCTCTGTCTTTTTCTTTTTGGAGCTGCTTTTCTTCTCCGTGTCCTGCCCGCTGTCTGAAACTGCAGCTTCTTCCTCTGCATCTTCCACACCCGGAATCAGATGCCCGGTCAGGTTCTGCATATCCTGGAGCCTTTCATATTCCCGGCTTTCCAGGTGCTCCTGCCATAAATCCATGCCATAATAGCCCAGACAGAGCACCGCAGCCAGTATACAGCAAAGCCCGGCCGCGCCAAGCTTTTTCCCTTTGTCTGCCTGTTCTTCCCGTTCGCGCTTTTCCTTTAGCAGATTCTGGGAATTCTGCGCCAGAACGTCAGTCAGATACCAGGAAAAGGAAAGTCCCACCTGCGTGCGGAACACAATTTCCTTATTCCTGATAAGGGTGTAGAGCCTCACGGCGACATCGGCATCCGTAATATCGACTTCTTTCGTGATAAAATCGATTTTCCTGGCGTCCTCCTGCCCCGCGAGATACTCCTCATAGGTATTAAATTCATAATCGCCTATTCTGTATTTTTTACTCATGCCCCTGCTATTTCACTGTGATAACCTTAAGCGGATTCAGAGCGCTGTAAATCTTCTTGCTTCCGCTCTTTCTGAATGCACGGACGCGGAAATATGCCCTGTCGCCACTGTTCATGCCGCGTACCTTGCATACACGGATGTTCGCGTTATTCACGGTTTTCAGTTTCTTATACTTCGCTTTTGCAGATTTCTTATAATAAATCTCATAGCCGGTAGCCCTTGATACCTTCGACCAGCTGATACGTGCCTGGCCCTTTGCGTTCGAAACCACTTTTACGGTCGGTGTCTTCAGCTTCGTCGTTGTACTCAGTACCGATGAGAATGTTCCGTAAGATTTCGTGCCATCCGAATTTCTGACATAAGACCTTACTTTATACTTATAAGTCTTTGCTGCCGAAAGCCCTGTAATGGTTGCACTGTTCGTCTTAACTGTCTTAACTACCTTGGAATTGGAATCACAGACCTGATAGCCATCTGCATATTCCTGTTTTGTCCATTTCAGTTTTATGCTGTTGTACTTCACAGAAGAAGCCTTGAGCCCCTTCACTGCAACCGCTGAAATCTTAAAGCTGATAACCTTTGTACCTGTATAATTGCTGCCCACACCCTGAATAATTATGGATGCCGTGCCTGGATTGGTGTTATTTGTATAAGTAACCGTATAATCCACGCCGTTTTTCAGCACCTTGCCGCCATCACTGACTGTAATATCCGGTGTATACGCATCGCCTGTGTAAGTCCTGTCTGCGACTTCCGTTGTATCACAGCTCTGGATGTTCTTGCCTTCAATAATAAAGTTCGCAGTCTGTGTACCGGAATACTTGCCAATACCTGTAACCGTAATCGTAGCTGTTCCAGAGTTCACGTTATTGGAATACGAAACTGTATAATCCGTACCCAGCGTCAGTGTACTGCTGCCAGTTTCCACAACGACACCTGGCGTAATGGCATTGCCTGTATAAGCATAGCTTGGTGCATAACCGCTGATAATAAATCCGCCTACATCATTGCCAATGCTGAATTTCGCTGTTGCTGTGCCGGTATAGTTTGCATTGTTCAGCGCACGGATAGTTACCGTTGCTGTACCGATGTTAATATTATTTGCATAGCTTACTGCATAATCTGTACCTTCCATCAGCACAGTATTGCCACACCTTACCGTAATCGACGGTGTTACCGCAGAACCGGTATACTGCTGTGCCGGAATCGGAGAAATTGTACATTTTGACAATGGTGCAATAATACGGAAGTTCTTCGTAATCACGCCGTTGTTATTTCCGATACCGTTAATCGTCGCCACGCCAATGCCGACCTCTACGTTATTGCTGAATGTTACCGTATAGTCAATATTTTCCGTCATGCCCGAAATCGATACCTTCGGATAAACTGCCTTGCCTGTATAATACATCGCATCGCTTGTGTCCATCGTCAGGTTTACATTATTCGGCGATACCGGAACCGTTCCCGAAATTTCACCGGAACCTCCATCCAGGAAGCTGTTGCTGCCATTGATTCCGCCGCTGCTGATGGTCGAGCTTGTAATCAGGAAGTTCGTTGCCGCAGAGCCGCTGAAATTGCCCTGCCCCTTGACATTGATATACGCAATTCCGACATTCAGGTTGTTGGAGTAGCTTAATACATAGTCTTCGTCTTCTGTCAGCCTATATTTAATGTTGTCAATGTAGTCTGTTACGGAAATGCCTACCGGGCGGATTTCATAGCCTGTGTAGGAATATTCCTTCTTAAAGCCGTCAATAACAAGCGAGTTGGAAAGCGCTCTTGGGGTAATTGTGAACTTGAGCGTTTCCGGCTTGGTTGCGTATGTGCCCGCGGACGGTTTTCCTTCAATACGGATGTAGTAGGTACCTGCATTGATAAACTCTTTGTTGCTGATAAGGTTTTCTACTAATACTTCTTTCCAGTAATTGCTGATATGGCATCTGTTTTCGTCAATACCAGAAATCGTTACCTTCGGGTACTGGTTCAGCGAATTAAATACCGCCGTTGCTGGCGTCATGCTGATTTTTGCATCCGAGCTGATATCGTCACCGATAAAATACCAGAAGCTTGCTTTGCCTGTGTAGTTATTTTTACCAGTAATTGTTACCCTGACTTTTCCAGCCCAGTCAGGTGTCGGCCTGTTATATTCCTCACGGATATCGGTATCTTCGGTATCTGGTTCTACATACTTGTATTCAATGCTGAAACCATCCGGGTCATCCTGGCTGCCGACATCTGTACCTGGCACTAAGAATTTTCCGTGGTTTGCTTTCTGCGGGAAATTATAGTACATGCCAATTTCTTCTTCCGCAAGTTCCGCATCTGCCGGTGCATATTTTGGATATACCGGCTGTCCTTCACCCTTAAACGGGAAACTCAGCTTGTAAGTACTCAGGTCAGCATCTCCGCTGGCACCTTTTGGACGGTACATAAACCGCACATGGTTTTCTATTGGGGCTGGAAGGATTGAAAATTCTTTCGTTACTTCACCTTCGTAATTTGCCGTGCTTCCTGCTACAATCTTAACCGTTACACTTGCTTTCTTCTCCTCCGTTGTTGCATCCGTATTATCTTCAAATTTAACTTCTACATTGGAAGCCTTCAAATATTCTGTTGATACTGGTTTTCCATTTCTTACTGTCAGAATATTATCAACGTTTCCATAACTCAGCTTAAATGCCGGAGTCTGCGGCAGGCTGTCATAAACAGGAACTTCTTCTGATAAAAACGTCAGCTTCGTATCACTAAGCGGCAGCGGGTCTACCGTAAAGGTAATCGACCTCTTGCCGGTAAAATTGCCAACGCCTATAATTTCGATATGCTTCGTTCCCGCATTCTTTACCTCATCCAGATAACGGTAGGTAAAATTAATCCGGTACTGGCTGCCATACTCATTTTCTTTATCAGAATTATATTCTTCCCCGCTTAAAACCATAAGGACTTTTGCATTTTCATCAGGCGTTTCCTTATATGTTATCCTTGGAACCGGTTTAATTTCGGCCCCATTCTGATATTTCAATCCCAAAATATCATCTATGATAATGTTGCTGTCCTCAATGCTTTTCTTTTCTATTAAGTAATTTGCTGTGAATTCACCCGTGTAATTGTTCATTCCATAAACTGCAACCTTAGGAATTTCACCGTCTGAATCTGTCCAGTTCACATGCACCGGGTCATCCTTATCTTTTGCTGTCCTTACCCCATAATCTCCGGCATTGCTTTCATCAAGCAGTACCAAATCAAATGGCGTATCGTAGTCACCATGTTTTACCGTAACCCTGACTACTTCCGGAAGTACGGAGCTTCCGGTAAACGTAATCCGGCCCTGATTTTTCAGTTCCACAGTCACCTTGCCCTGTGCATAATCCGCTCCAAGGTCATACGGCCTGATGCGGAAGCTTCCGGTAATCCTGTCGCCATAGCTTCCTATTCCGACTATTACATAATTATATGTTCCGCAGTTTTCCGGCTCTGGCACTTCTGTGCCATTTTCATCTGTAACGGTAACCTTATAATCAATCCCGTTAATCAGGTTCTTGCCATTCATGCTCAGGCCAAAATCAGTCGTTGCCGTATTGAAGAACTTCTGGTGCTTGTAAATATACTCTGCTTTAATATTCGGAACCATGCCCGTAATTGCTGAAACAAGATTATAATCAATCCGTTTTGATTCATTGGTCAGATAACCGGCATCCAATGCTTCCTGAGTTGGTTTAATCAAAATCGAACCCTGCCCGATTGTCGTATTCATCTGGCCTTCAAAGATATAATCTTTTCCCCAAACAAGCGGCCTGCCGCCACAGTGGATAATCAGTATCTTTGATAAATCTTCATGGCTGATTGCAGAACCAGTTGTAATGCTCAGGCTGATATTTGGTGAACCGCCATTGTTCTCCCACAGCTTATCTTCATCAATATTTTCCAGGCTGTCATAAATAACTGCCGGAACACTGACTCCGTTCGGCCCTGAAGTTCTGATTACACCTTTCGATACACCGTCGCTCAATCCCCTTAATATCATGGTACGCGGATTATCATCCGAACCGCCAATGGACTGAACCGGAAATTCAACCGTATAATCGGATGTTTCTGCTGATGCAGGAGGTGTTCCAAGCTTCATCTGGTACGTTGCATAGTCTTCATCCATTGTCCCAGCCCCAAAGCTTCCGCCTTCTTTCCATTGCTGGACAGAAAGATTAAGTCCTTCAAAAGCCTGATTTTTTACATTCTGATACGAAATCTTTAATTTCGGGTCAGTCCCCCAGTACAGCTTCAGATTTGAAGAACCACCTGTGATACCGTTTCCTGGGTCAAGGTCTGCATAAATAACATATGGTTCTGTAAATCCTTCAATATAATTACCATTGCCTGCCTCTTTTATTTCTATCCACGTAGTACATGTTACCGGATTGTTCCAGTCATTGGTAATAAATCTCTTGTTCTTTGAATACTCCAGCGTATAATCTGTACCTTCTGTCAGCTTATATGTTTTGCCATTTTCTGCTTTCTGGATAACTTCTATCTCCGGCAATATCTCTTTGCCCGTAAAAAGATTCCATTTACGGTTATTCACAAATTTAACAGAACAGGAAGTGCTCATATTCACTTTATTTACTGTATATTGCGCATGAATTGTACCTGTAAAGTTATTTTTCCCTTTTATGACCGCGTAACTTGTGCCAGCTTTTATTGGCTTTTTATCCTTGTCGTAATTATCGGCTGCACTTCCAGCAGTACAGTAATAAGAATAATCATCTTTGGTCATTTCAACAGGTGCTCCAGATAATCCATCCGGATAGAAATTCAGCTTAAATGTCTTCCACGCCCCTTCTACCGTAATGTCATCCCCTGTTCCGGTCGTACCTTCTGCAGCAGTTTTAGAATCCAAATACGTGTATGGCACGTACATAATACCCTGCAGCGTATTGCTCTTGTCATCAAACCGTATACCGTTGATATTCATATTATCTACGCCATTTGTTCCATCTGTAATATCATAAGGCTTAATTACAAACCAGCCCTTCAATGGTCCATCATAGCCGAACTGGCCTTGTATGGTAACCTGCGAAAGATTATTGGTATCATAATTGCCGTTTGTCGCATAAATCTCATTCGCATTTACATTTCTCAGCCATTCTACGGTATTCGGGTCATAGCAGTCATCCGGAAGCCGCTCCCAGTCTTGCGGATCTGGATTCGCAGTACTTTTGCCAGTCGCACTATACCAGACAGTGATTGCCGGTTTCTGCTCTTTTCCATTATAAATCTGGTCCGCAATCCTTATCTCATAATGAGTCTGGTCAAAATGATGATTTTCAACTTTAATATAAATCGTTACCGTTCCATGGAAACCGTTCTTACCCGTCAGTGTAACAGAACCCATCTGCTGTTTCTGCGGATTGCTGCTGTCTTTCACAGGTTCAATGAATGTCCCTACCGTATATTTTTGATTTACACCTATGATATCATTAAAATTTCTGCCGTCAAAATATACACATGTAAAATTGCCATCGTCAGTATCACCAAAATTCAGGCCATATAAGTCTCCTGTTGACGCCACCTTTGTGTAAAACTTATCCAATGTTATTTCCCGGTTTACAAATCCGTGATAAACAGTTGTACCTTTTTCCCTTACCTCCGTATTTGCGATATCCTCACCTGTATAAATAATCAGCTTTTCTTTTTCGTTCTTATAGCACCCATCCGCCGTTGCTGTAATCTTGAACACAATTGTACCATTTTCATCTATTTTATTACTATCGGTCAAATCAATTGTGTAATTACTTGAATCTACTGCCTGCTGCAAATCCTCATCCCATACTTCAAGATGTGAAGCAAGCCACTCTTTTACTTCTTTGTCATAATCAGTAAATTTCCATTGGTTCATCACAAGGTCGCCCTTTGTTGATTTATCCCTATAGATAATTTCCTTTGCACCCAAGTCCTTTTTCGTAAACTTAAACGGCCCAGCCAATACATACTGCTTATCCGGGCTAAAGCTGATGCCTTCAAAATTGTTATGCGGCTTAATTGCATAGTAATAATCCGTACTTGTGCTGACTGTGCTCAAATTCACCTTATTACCATTTGCATCATAAAGCCCTGGCAAAACATCATAGTCGTCATTCGAAAGTGTGCCATCTTCTTTCTGCACGCCAGCCTGCTCATACATCGTCAAAGTATCTGATGAGCCGCCAGCTGTCTGATAAGTAAGCTCCAGTTTATCCAGTGCCGGAACCTTACCGTCTCCCGTACCATTGTATAAATGCGTCGTTCCGTTTGCAGAATTTTCGAATCCGGATGCCGTAATTTTAAGCTTGCCTGATTCTACCTGACGTGGCTCAATTTTAAACTTTAATTTCGTTTCTGCGCCACTTTTAAACTTAACCGTGACTGTTACGTTTTGGCCTGTCGCATTTATTCTGTCAGAATCTGCATCATACACCAGCCAGTAATCGCCTTTGCCTTCACTATTCCCCTGAATTAATGGTTTATTGTCAACAACTGACGTAATAACAACATTTAAAAAATGCTGGTATATTCAAATAATGGAGT
>OFHA01000431.1_pt1 | contig 36994 bp, 37 predicted proteins | sample 1521891 | NCBI WGS metagenome assembly OFHA01 (sample SAMEA3504089, study PRJEB24116) | mouse gut metagenome | biome: mouse gut; feature: mouse-associated habitat; material: faeces | place: Denmark | collected 2011
AATTTAGCATAGGAGAACCTTCCATTAGAGAATCCCCAACAGTTCAGTGTTCATGAGAGGACAGGAGGATCACAGGGACTCGGATTTAAACGAGCTTGTGAGGGCGGTAGAAGGGATGGAATGGAAGGGCTCTGTGATGCTGGAGATGGGGCGTGCCCTTGCCGCTGACTGTGGATATTACCTGACAAGCGTTAAAGATATCAAACAAAGCAATGGCAGGAGATACTGCATTGTGGACGGCGGGATACACCAATTAAATTATGACGGTCAGATCCGGGGAATGTATGAGCCTGTATTCCGGGTTTGGCCAAAGAGCCAGGCGGGGGCAGAATGCCAGTGGACCGTATGCGGAAGCTTGTGTACGGTAAACGACGTACTCATGCAGAAAGCGGTTATCCGCAATCTGAAGGCAGGAAATGTCCTGATCTTTGAGCGGGCGGGGGCTTATGCTATGACAGAAGGAATGGCGCTGTTTTTAAGCCATGAGCTTCCGGAGGTTCTGCTTTACAGTAAAGAGATGGGATGGAAGCCGGTACGGGATAGAATCCACACCTATCACTGGAATACAGAAAATTTATGATAATGAAGAGGAGAGAGAAGATGGATACTTTAATGAAAATTTTAAATGAGATTGACGACAGCATTAACTGGGAAAAAGAAAAAGCAGTGATCGATGACCGCCTGTTGGACTCTTTCGGAGTTATTACCCTTGTATCAGAGCTGGAGGACGCGTTTGGGATCGAGATCGAGGCTTCGGAGATGGCAGCAGAAAACTTTAACTCAGCAGAAGCAATGTACCAGATGATTTTAAGGCTTAAGGAGAAGTAACATGGCATATCATACAGCGGTGTATTTGGCGCTGTTTCTCCCGCTGGTGCTTTTCGCTTATCAGCTCGCACCGAAGAAAATCAGGTGGTGCGTGCTTTTGGCAGCAGGATATTCTTTCTTCTGGCTGATCAGTAAAGGGTTGGTTGCGTATCTTTTGGGGACAACGTTATTTACCCACTATGTCGGCATATGGCTGGGATGGATGAAGCTAAGATGCCGGACGGAGGCGGAACAAGCGCCGAAGGAAGACCAGGCAGAGATCAGGAGGCAATATAAGCGGAAAGAAAAATAATCAGTAAAAATGGCAGTACCTGCTTTGGCTCAATCCGAATACAGATCGATGCCGTCAGGATCGTTGATGCAGTACCTCCAATAAACCCCAAAAGTGTTTTTTGAATGATGTAGGATTTGGTAGTTTGCGGAAGTACCTGATTGATAAACGCAATGCCATCCTCTTTTTCGCTGATGATGTTCATGGCATTAAACGTACAGCCCATAAACATAGCGGTTACAAGGGTAATTACAATCAGGAGAGATTTTAATCCATCGTTGTCAGACGCTGCCGGTATTATGGTTTTTGTGACCGATAACGCTTTCGTCTGATTTTCATAGATTTGTGGAAGTGTGTCTGCGATCACGCAGTTTATTTCCAATTCATCTCCCGAAATAAGCGTTTGTATCGTATTTCCTGTTTGCAGGACCCCAATCATTTGTGTGGAAGGGATGTTGATAGCTGCCCGCAGTTCGTCAGGCGTTTCATATTGCGTGACAGTTCCATTTGCCTGAAGCCATTCCACGATATCGGCATCGATATGGTTTTTCCAAACGCCAAATGTGTGTTCGCTTAAGGACTGAAAACTGAAGCCAGAAAGCAGATGAATGACAATCCCGACAACAACAGGCAGCAGGAAAGTCAAAATACACATTTTGTCGTGTCGAATGCTTTTAAGCTGATATTTTAGTTTTTCCACGTGCTATCCCTCCTTTGCCATTTCCCGATACAGGGTTTGATACGAAAGCAGGAACAATAAAATGATCGATCCAAAACAAGCCAGATAATATGGAACAGCCGTTATTGGCGCGGCAAAGTACGCGGCTTTCACTGCTTCAAACAGATGATACATCGGGTGATAAACGATCCAGCCCCATTGGATGCCGGTTTGTCCTGCCAGAAATACAGGCGTTGTCACAAAAATCGCGAGTATAAGATAAAACAGGGAAAACTGTTTGAAATCCGGCAGCCTGACCGCGCAGAGAAATCCGACCAGTGCCATAATGAGCGATAAAATGCCTGCCTGTAAAAGGATACCTGGCAGTGTCTGAGCAGCCCCGGCCGTTCCCAAATTGACGACTGTCAGGCAGATTGCAAATACCAGATCGGAGAGCAGCAACAGCAGCAGTTTGGATAAGATGAATACAGACCGGCAGACAGGGAGTATCCCATGTACCCGTATGACACCCATTTGTTTTTCCTTAAAGAGCATGGAAGCAAGTCCTAAAAATCCAACTGCTGACAGTTCAAAAAACAAAAATTCCGCGGTAATTTCCCGACGACTTTTCATTTCCTTATTGTCGGCGCCAATTCTGTCTGCGTGTCTGCCATTCACGATTCCATGCAGTACAGCTTCGCCCCAGGTCATGCGGTAGCGATCGGTCGTTTCCAGGCCGCTGGACAGCAGATATATTTCCGGCACATTATGAGAAAAATCGATGCCAACAGAGTACCGGTCGGCACAGACTGCCTCTAAAGATTCCCGACTGTCCAGTTTTGTAACATATTCCGGAGTGACTGAAAGTTTCTCCTGCGGATCATAAAGACAGACAGGATAAATTTCCTGATCTATATGCACATACACAAAATTGATATAGCAGGAGTATAAAAACAGCGAAAGAAGGGCCAGCAGAAAAAATTTGCTGGATACCATCAGTCTAAAATCCTTTTTCAGTAAATGAAAAAAACCTGTCCACATTAAGTCAGCCCCCTTCCGGTGTATTGAATGAATATATCTTCCAAAGTAGGTTCCTGAGAATGAACGCTGATAAGTTCATCATACGCAAAAGGAATACCTGTCCTGAGCTGCGCAGCCGCAATCGTCTGTTCTTCCCGTCTGCCCTGATACAGATAATCGATGATAATGCTGCGATTACTGTGTTTCTCTTTTAAATGTTTTGGCGTATCGAGGGCTGCGATGTTTCCATTTGAGATAAACGCCACCCTGTCGCAAAGCAGGTCGGCGTCCGACATATTGTGGGTTGTCAGAAATATCGTCGTTCCCTTTTCGCGTTCCTTTTCTATAATTTTACGGAAAAGGACGGCTCCGGCAGGGTCAAGGCCGCTTGTCGGTTCATCCAGAAACAGGAGTCTGGGACTGCTGATCAACGCTCGCGCCATGCTGACGCGCTGGCGCATTCCCTTTGAGCAGGACGATACCGGTTTTTTCAAAAAATCCTTCTTAAACTCCAGTTCATCGAGCAATTCTTCAGCGCTCCGCCGCTGTTCCTTTGGATAAAAGGAAGCAAAGTAATGCAGATTGTCGAGGGCGCTCAAATTGTTGTACAAATAAGGAAATTCAAACAGAACGCCAATCTTTTGAAAAAACGTTTGCGTGTGTGCGGTTCGATGATCTTCTCCAAACAGAGATACCGTTCCGCCGTGACCTTTCAATATGCCGGTCAGTATTTTTTGCGTCGTGGACTTGCCAGAGCCGTTCGGACCCAGAAAGCCGAAAATCTCCCCATCTTTTACGGAAAAGGTCAGGCCATGCAACGCCTGCTTATCTTTCCCATAAGAAAAGGTCAGTGCGCTTACTTCAATCATTCGTCATCACCCCATTTCTCATGCCGCTCTTTTTTCTGTTTTTGCTGGCGGTCGTACCACCATCTCATAAATCTGATTTTAAACGGAACAGAGACTGCCAGTAATATCAGAAAAACAATCCACCAATACCAATCCAAACCGAAAAACATGATCATTACCTCCTTGTTTTCAAGGGTCCGGCCCTTTTGCTGAGGTAAAAGTATAAAAACGCGTTGAAATTGGTGTGAGATTACTGTGAAACTGGTGTGAAATCTTTTTCGGCAAAAAAGCTCCCATTTCTTTTCTGAAATCGAAGCCTTTTTACCAGAGTAGGTATGTTTATTTTATAGTGGGGATAGAGAAGTAAAAAACGACGCCTCCCGATCGGTTTGCGGCGCCATAAGGCAGGCCCTGCATGGACAAAATCTGCGCCACAATCGCAAGGCCGAGGCCCGAACCGCTGTACCTGGAATTTTTGTCACGATAAAATTTTGTCCAGATTTTTGACAGAATTTCGTGTGGGATCGCCGGCCCCTGATTAAAAATGGCAAATGTCAGTTTGTCGGTATTTTCTTTCAGCGATAATTTTAAAATGCCGCCTGGGTGGACATTTCGTTTTGCATTGACGATCAGATTATCCAATACCTGCTCCATCCTGCTTTTATCTGTGTACACATATACCGGATCTTCCGGCAGTTCATATTGCAATTCAAAATCAGCGTCCGGAGCGTCGATTAACAGTCTTCCTGCCACAACTTCCAAAAAGGTCACGAAGTCGAAGCGTTCCGGATGCAGCCGGGCGGCCCCGTTTTCCAGTGCGGATAAATCGAGCAGTGTGGTAATCAGCTGGCTCATACGTTCTGTTTCCGTTAGAATGACCTCTGCATACCTCTGACGCTTTTGCTCGTCCGTTTCGTCCTGTAAACCCTCGGCATAGGCCCGTATGACACCCAGTGGGGTTTTCATTTCGTGAGAGAGACTGTCCACCAGTTCTTTGCGTTCAGACAGCAGCCGTTTTTTCTGCTCCACATCCTGTTCCAGTTTCATATTGGCATCTTCCAGTGAAGCAAACGTCTGCTGCAGATTTTGGGCCATCGTATTCAGGTTTTTTGCCAGCTCCTCGAAATCATCGTTCGTATCGATGCTGCAGGGGGACGAGAAATCAAGCCGCGCCATCTGACGGGCGGCCCGGCTTAATTCGGCAACCGGATTTGAAATAAACAGTCTCATCAAATAGTCGAGCGCCAAAACCAATGCGGTGACAAAGAACAGCCAGATCCAGAGAGAAATATCCGGTTCCACAGGCAGGCGGGTGGATATGATGTAGGAGATGATTAAAATGATTCCGGCTATTTTTGAGATCATAATGAGCTTTTGTCGTACCGTCCGTAAACGAAAGAGATTCCTGAGGTTCATACTGTCACCTCAAATTTATAGCCGGATCGGATAAGCGTGACAATGTGCCGGCCTTCGTCGCCCAATTTTTGGCGCAGCGTTTTGATATGCGTATCAACCGTTCTGGTCGTTCCTTCGAAGTCGTATCCCCATATCCGGTTTAGCAGCTGGTCGCGGCTAAAGATTTGTTCCGGATTTACCATAAAAAAATGAAGCAGTTCATATTCCATATGAGTCAGTACAACTTCCTGTCCGTCTGCGAAAACTTTATGAGAAGCCGGAATAAGCGTAATTTTTCCCGCGTTTATGGCATCTGCCGGAAGTGCGCAGGAACGTCGCAGTAATGCGTTTGCTTTCGCCAAAAGAACCTTCGGACTGAATGGCTTTGTCATATAGTCGTCAGCGCCCAGATGATAACCTTTCAGCTTGTCGTCCTCGTTTTCTCTGGCGGTCAGCAGGATAATGGGAAGACTGCTCATTTCCCGCGCCATTTTGCAGACGGTGAAGCCATCGAGGTTTGGCATCATAATATCCAGTATCATCAGATCCATGGGATTGTTTTTCAGTACCATCAAAGCGTCGATTCCGTCGTCAGCCGTAAAGCAGGTATGGCCGCCGCGCTGCATATATCCGGCAATGATTTCCTGTATTTGTTTTTCATCTTCGACAATTAAAACATTAGCCATTAATAGGAGTTCCTTTCTGTTAACTGATATCTGTCTCACAATTATAACCCCAAACTGTCCCAAAGGCAATTTAATTAAACGAACGATAGAAGGCTGCAATTGGAATTTATGATGCAGATACCGGCACAGGATTTTTGAAACGGTTAAGGATGATTTTTGCCGGAAAAGGATTTTCGAAATAGTTAAGGATGATTTTGCCAGTACCGGAATGTTTTCGACAGCGGTAAAAGAACTGACGTTATATAGAAATTGCGCATAGCAGGAATGTGACGGCAGACGCTGAAAAAGAATTGTCTGTGCGATAGAAAAATTTTCTTTTCGTGCCTGAAAAGCAGACCATTCGTTACATATATCCCAAAAACAGAATTTTTTTGTCGATATAAAAAGTGAAGCATCAATAAAGACGACAGGTTTCCAATTCGATTCCGAAAGACCCGGGATGAGATTTTTGAAAGTGAAAGTATTACGTCAGCGGCGTATGGAAGGCCGGACGTAAAGGAGAGATCTGGCGTTAGAATATCAGGAAGGGAGCGAAAAGGGTATGAATACAATTCACACGAATCATATGCCGGAAATTTATAGAAATGTTGCAAACAGGCAGGTTAAGGGAGGTAAGACGGAATCGCCGGCTTTCTCTGAGCAGACAGCACATAAAAGTGAAAGTGTCGTTGCGCAGTATAAAAGAAAACACCCTGAAGATGCTTATCATGTGAACGGGCAGGTACGAGCCGGCAGGTCTGTACTGGCAAAGAATGGCGCTGACAATGTTTGCAGAGAAGATATGACAATGGATGAATATAAAAATTTTATCAACAGACTGATGAACAGTATACCGTTTGACGCTACCAGAGTATATGACAGGGAGTTTGTTTCCATTTCAGAAGCAGGATGGCAGCAGATGAAAAACGATCCGGAATATGAGGCATGGGTATTGGGATATACAGTAGAAAACAGGTCTGTACGTAATCCGTTTTTCGGATGGCCGGGTGCAGCGGGGAACGTCTATATGGAAAATTTTGGCGCGTCCATTGAAGAACATATTGGACAGAGTGTGGGCATATCTGGTCCCGGCAGCAGTTATAATAACGGAAAAAATGAAAAATCATGGTGGGAAAAACGCCGTGAAAGGATGGAAGAACGGATGGAGGAGCAGTCTGAAAAAGCGATGAAAAAAGCGCAGGCGCGGAAGGCGCTGGAGAAGAAACTTTACTTAAACAGCCGACTGGCAGCGCAGCAGAGGCTGCAGAGTTTTCTTTCAGAGAGTGCGCAGGAAAGTACGAATATGACGCGTTTTCCGTCAGCGGGCGTGAACGCTTTGGCGGTAATGGCTTATGAAGACAATATTAGTATATTCAGTAAGAGTGTAATAGAACATGAAAAATGATGGGCGCCATGGAAGGGCAGGATGGTGCGTTTCGAAGGAGAATCAGCGCCATCCTGCCGTAATTATTCTATAGACAAGCGATGCACATATTCCAGGAAATCCTGAGCAGCTTTTCCCTCACTTTCCTTATATTCCCATCCTGATTTCTCACCAACAAAGCGTGCCGTGTTTTCAAACAGCTTACACATATTGAAAACAGATTTCCATGCATGGGCGACATTACCATCAAAATAGGTGGATAAAAGCATTTGCCATTCCTCTTCGGAAAGCCATTTATACAGGTATTTTGATGATTTTCCCGTGCTTACTGTCCATCCTGTCAAAATTCCTGTTTTCCAGTTTAACATAGTAATTAGTTCTGGTCTTACACAATTGTTTGTCATGTCCTGTACGTAAGGGATTTCTTTTCGCCATAACCCCTTTGCTATATTATTGGTACACCACCAAAATTCATTACAAGCCGCCAGATATTGTTCTTTTGCAGGCTTTTTAACCCAATACTGACGATCTGTTGCCGCTTCTGTTTCGGGTAACAGATGTTCTTTATCCAGTAAAATTCTGCAGAGCTTGTCGTCCTAGATGTGGTCGAGTGCATAGGTGACAGACTGTACGGTTAAGTCTATTCTCGTACCGTCTGCAAACTGCATTAAATAACCGTAAGAATTCTTTTTGTCGCTGGGATAATTTGGATTTTCATCAGGATACTGCATGTAAAGAATTTCTCCGAAAATCCGAATCCAGTCTTTGTCTTCTATAAAACTTTGCGTATCTTCCACAACATAAACAATGTCATAATCCTGAAACATATCTTTTGGTACGTTTTCGTTTGTTCTGGAACCGTTCATATAAACGGCTTTGACTCGGTTATCATTTTTAGCAGCCTCTAAAATAAGGCTGTACATTTCGTCTTCTGATCGCATGTTTATACCTCCGTGATTACATCTGCTGAAATATTTATGGCTGCCTGGTTTGTGTCAGATAGCGGAAACGACTATCTGGCGGTTGTCCATATACCCATATCGGATAAGATGGAGAGGGAAATTTCGGATGCTTTGCTGCCAGTGGCATGTTCGGCAGCCTGGATGTTGGTGGCAAAAAAGCAGGTACGGTCAGCCGTTTCGATATAGCCGATAAACCAGCCGCTGATATCTTTTTTGTTTATCTGTCCGGTTCCGGTCTTGCCATAAAAATTTCCGGCCTCGGATGAAAAAAGGCGGATGGAATCTTTTACGGCAGCGATATTTTCCGGGATAAAACCGAAGTGATTGCGGTACAGATCTGTTAAAAGCTCCACCTGCTCTACCGGCGATATTTTTAGTACTGACTGCATCCAGAAAGAAGAAAGGTCTGAGCCTGTATGCTCATTTCCATATCCTGTTTTTTTGAGATACTTACGAAGCGCGGAGGCGCCAAGCTGCCTGTCTGTTTCCTGAAAGTACCAGTTGACGGAAGACTGCATGGCAGAATGTAAGTCCTGATCAGAGTTCCATGTATCAAATGGATACCTGGTACCGTTCCATGCCATAAAAGAATCCTCCGGTGTGATAACGCCTTCTTCGAGTCCGAACAATGCGGAATATATTTTATAAGTAGAATCCGGCGCTGTCCGTAAAGTAGCATGATCCATGTTATAAATGACCCAGGCATCGTCTTCCAGGTCATATAAGGCAAAGGTTCCCTCATATCCGCGAAAATAATCAGACAGGTCCGTCAGGCGGATCTTTTCCGGCGATATGTTCCATTTATAATAACTTTGTTCTGCGGCATGGGTAGACAGCAGCGGGGTAATCGCAAAAAGTATAAGCGCGATGAGGGCAAATATTCCGGTTCCCTTTATTTTTTTCCAGACAGAAGGTTTTTTATAAGAGGAAATATGGACGATCCTTTTCTGCAGCTGCTTCATAGTTCCGCTGATTTCGGAGACAAAGGGGAATGGCGTCAGCGAAACCGTTTGTGCAAAGTTTATCAGTGTATTGCCATAATCCGCATAATCGTTTTCGTTAAGAAGATCCAGGACAGAAATGTCACAGGCAACTTCTCTGTCATCCCGCATTTCCCTGATCGCATACCAGACAAAAGGATTGAACCAGTACAGTACGCAAGACAGGTTCATAAGGCAGCCTGCAATCGCATCCCTGTGTCTGTAATGCTGCAATTCATGTAACAGCATATACCGCATGTCCGCAGCGTTGAAATCTGAGATCAGGTGGATGGGTACATATATGCATGGCCGGAAGAGTCCCGCAATAATAGGAGATTTCAAAAAAGCGGTGCTGTATACGGGAATATTCTTTTTTATCTTCAGTTCTTTTAAACAATGATGATATAAGACGCGGACGTCCCTGCTCTGCAAAGGAAGCGCCGATTTTTTCACTGCGTTAAGGCGTAATCCTGCTTTTATTACCAGCAGCAGCATTGCAAAGACGCCGATCAGCCATATGCCGGACAAAGTAAGCCCGATCATGGACGGCGTTTTGCTGCTGACGGATAGTACAAAATCATCGATCTGTCCGGCAGCTGCGGACGCATTCATACGAATTTCTGTCTTTGCCAGAGGATCCATATGAGGTGACGGAGCATGTTTTAATTTGTCAATCCATAAAAGAATCTGTGAAAAACGAACCGGTCGCACAGGCAGAAATGGGATTGCCAGCAGACCGGACAGCAGAAACCATAAATGGAACTGCATCCGGCTGGTCAGGTGGTTTCTCAATGCCCGTTTTATCATAAGCAGCATGGCTATGATAGCGCAGAGTAAAATATTGCAGAGAAAAAAACGGATTCCAAAATCAGCCATGTCAGTCTCTCCTTTTTGAACCTTTGAGGAGCATAGTGCGCAGGGCGCCTATTTCTGATTCCGTGAGCTTATCATCTTCCATATAGGCGGAAATCATTGCGGTAATGTCTCCATCGTAATAACGCTTTAGAAAAGAATGACTTTGATGTCCGATGTACTCTTTTTCTTTGATCAGAGGTGTGTATACGAATACCCTGCTCTGTTTTTCATAAGAAAGAGCTCCTTTTGTCACAAGCCGTTTAATCAGCGTCTGTATGGTTTTAGGACTCCATTGGGTAGTTTTTGTTAACTGATCCGTGATCTCATTGGTGCTGATCGGCGCGTGTTTCCAGATGACTTTCATCACTTCAAATTCTGCTTCGGAAATCTGCGGCAGTGATTTCATTTTTGTATCCTCCCTGATTCTTACGATTGTAATACACATTATAGTGTATAAAATAAGAAATGTCAATTTGCCTGCTTCGGTCTTTGGCTATATCAGCGGGCTAACCTCTGTTTCGCAAAATAAGGCAAGTTTGTGAAGCGCTCTGCTGCAGGCGACATATAAGAGATTTTTATCGTCTGCATCATAGTAGTTTTGGCTGTCAGCGTCACAAATTAAGACAGCGTCAAACTCCAGTCCCTTTGACATATAGACGGGTATGATAAACACACCCTGTAACTCTGATACGCTTTCGTTTGTGATTAACTGAACGTCCAGTTTGTCTTGTATTTTATGAAATAAATGGCTGGAATTGCTTTCCGTTTTGCAAATCAGGCCGATGGACTGCAGTCCTTTTTCCTGACATAGCTTTACTTCTTTCACAATCATATCGGTATAGCTTTCCGCATTTTCGGCAATCAATAATTCCGGGTGATCACCGTTCCGGTTAAAACTTTTCAGCGGTGAACGTTGTTCCACGAATTGCAAACTAAAGTTTAATATTTCACTTGTACAACGAAAACTTTTGTCTAACAGAATTAGAGAAGATTTTTTTCGGTTCAGTATGGTCTGAATCTGTTCGTAGAAGGACAGGTCCTCTCTTTTGGCAAGCGTTTGATTCATATCTCCTAAAATTGTAAATTTGGCGTTTGGAAATAATAAGTGGAATAGTTTGTATTGCAGCGGGTAATAGTCCTGAGCTTCATCGATGACTACATGTTTGATATTTTTATATTCGTTATTTCCGTATATTTTAAGATATAAATAAGTGATTGCTATCGCATCATCAAAGTGTAAATCATCTGTTTCCAGATTTTCTTTTGTAAATTCACGGATTTCGCGGATGCTTTCCGGGTGTTCGGTAACAGACTGTAAAAACAGTCTTCATTGTTGAATAATAGTTTATATAGTGCCAGGATATCGATGTTTGTGAATTTCCGGATCTCTTGTTTTATCAGATCTTTTTCTGCTTTATGGCCCCGTTCCTTTCCGTTTCCAAATACCTGTTCCAGAATATAATCTTCCAATTGTTCCAGCCGTAAACCTAATGGCGTTTCTGGCCGTTCCAGAATCTTATCCTTAAGAGTCTGCCTGCTTACCACACATGTCCCTTCATAATAAACATCATCAAATTCGATCCATCGTTTTGGGATGTCACAAACAAACTGGTCTAATACTTCTAAAAAGAGCTGTGACGTTTTAAATTCGATACTGTTTTTATAGAGTTCTTTGTATGGTGAATGCGTCAGGAGCTGTTCCAGGAATCTGTTCTTCGGCTGAATGTTACTATCTTTGATGATTGTGGTAAGGATGTCGTCAAATACCATTGAAACAACGTTATCTTCTCCCAGTTCTGGCAATACATTAGAAATATATTGTTCAAATATGGAGTTGGGAGAAAGAATCATAATATTATGAGCGGACAGTTTTGTCTGTAATCCCTTTCATTTTGGCGGTGGTATTTTGAGATAACAGCTGCCTTAAAAATTCATCGACGATCTGCACATCCGTGTCAAAAAAATATTCCAGTGTTCCATTTTTTATTTCATACTGGCGCTTTAAGCTGAGTTCGCCGGCGACCCGTCCGCATGGAGCGTCGTAAAATGCATCTCCCTTCATGAAACGATAAAAAATACTGGCGATCGGCGATCTCCAATCATAAACATACATCTCCTGATAACTGTTTTTTCGCAGAGAAGAACGCCCGATATATATTTTTTCAAATTGTTCCTCATCATCAAATTTAAAATCGATGCGGGCAAAATACGGCGATTTGATCATGTTTTCCAGTAAAAGGATCTTGTGTTCTTCTTCTTCATAATCTATAATTTTATCTGTAACAGGATTCATATACTGGCTTAGCTCAACAAGTGCCTCAAAGCCGTCCGAAGTGTATAAATTTGTAATGCCGTGCGCCGCGTTTTCCCGCGCTTCTTTTTTAGCTTCGATAATTTCGGCTTTCTTTTTTTCGGCTGTATCTTTTGCCTGATTTAACTGCTCTGTGGCGAAAGAAATGGTCTGCTTTAATCTTTTTTCTTCATACATCTGTTCTGTCTGCGTATTTCCCATACTGACTGTGACCTCCCTGAAAAGAATAAAAGTGAAAGATAATGTTTATGAATCATCGCTATGCAAGATTAACATACGGATATCTATTTTAACAGTCTTGTATTCATGAAATTTGTATGCTATGATTACAGTGGAGAGAAACAGACGACAGCTTTTTCGTTTTGCAGGAATATGTATTTAATGGAGAGACACAGATGATATCCTTTATTTTCCGCGGGGATATGTGTTTGAAACAAAGAAGCAGTATAAAAACAATAAAATACCAGGACAACGTAGCATAACTGCCATGTCCTGGTATTTTGTTATTCCGTTAGTTTTGCCGGATTTTACCTGAAGAACGAGAGACCATGAAAAGACGAATGTACGAGATAGAATCACAGAGTATGCTGACCGACCGAAGGACTGGAGATTTGAAATGATTGGAATTTATTTTAGCGGAACAGGAAATTCCAGATATGCGCTGGAACTGTTTTTGAAAAAATATGATGAAACGGCAAAGGCATATGCCGTGGAGGATACAAACGCAGGAAAACATATAAAAGAGGACAGAGATATCGTGTTTTCTTATTCGGTACAATATAGCAATATTCCTAAAATGCTCAGAGATTTTATAGATCAGAATCAAAGTCTGTGGATGGGAAAAAGAATTTTTGTAATAGCGACCATGGGATTGTTCAGCGGGGATGGAGCAGGTATTTTAGCACGGCGGTTGAAAAAGTACGGAGCACGAATAGAAGGCGGATTGCATTTGAAAATGCCGGATAGTATCGCGGATGAAAAGGTGCTGAAGCGTTCTTTGGATAAAAATAAGCAGCTTGTACGCCTGGCGGAGAAAAAGATCGAAAAAGCGGCGCGGAAAATGAAAGAAGGAAAGGCGCCGCAGGAAGGCCTTGGTTGCTTTTGCCACCTGGCAGGTTTGTTCGGACAGCGCCTGTATTTTTATAGAAAAACCGAAAAATATTCGGACAAAGTTAAAATAGATGTGCCAAAATGCGTGGGCTGTGGCCGATGTGTATCGTTATGTCCGATGAAGAATCTGAAAATGCGTCAGAACGCCGCTGCTGCAGGAGACAGATGTACGATGTGTTACCGCTGCGTCAATATCTGTCCCGTACAGGCGATTACGCTGTTAGGGAACAGTGTGGCGGAGCAGGGAACGATAGAAAAATATCTACTATAAGAAGCGTTTGCTGCAGACAGAGATACCTGTGAAATGCGGCAGCAAGAAGATAATTTGAACGAGCGTCTGAGCGTTCTTTTGAAAATTATGAAATTCAGAAGGGACGAAGATGCAGAAAACAAATACAGGAGACCGTGGGATATGGAACAAATTTATAACTATCAGAATATGTCGCCAGAACAGAGAGAAACAGCGTTGAATGCTTTAAGTTCTATAGGTTTTTGTCCGGCATATGGAAAAGTAAAAACCATGCGGAAGATTATGGACAAATCATCTGGAGAAAAAATGCCGCAGTTTTATTTTGTTTTTCGTGATACGAAGCTGATCGGTTATATGTTTTTGATTGGAGATCGTAAAAGGTTTCGTGCGTTTCCCTGGCTGGCAGTCGATAATCTGGATGAACTGCCGCTGCGGATGACTGAGCAGCTGATCGCGATAGCGATCAGGGCATGGAGTAACGAAAGCGGCAGTCTTGCAAAGGAAGATGGCAGCGATACAAAAACAGGATGGGTAGCACAAAACTATCGACAGCGTCTGGAGAATTATCGGCGTGGGACTGGGCGGCGAAATGAGAACGAATGTCGGTAGAAGAGATTGCCATTTGTCTTATCCGTTTGTCCGGCGGCAGGAAAATGAGTGATCCGATGTGACACGATGCAGGAGGATAGGTGATGCAGGATCGTATTTTTGAATATCGAAGAGCAGCCATCGAAGATATAGAGGAACTGGTAAGAACCAGAATTTTGGTATTGCGGGCGGCACAAAAGCGGCACAGCAGAAAATATGGAGGTGACGGCATGAGGTATTATCAGGGAAACGGGGTGTATCGATTTTTGGAAAACTGCGAACAACGCGGCAGTTTTTATTGGACAGGCCGTAATTTATGGCTGCTGATCTATGGCGATGAGTACAATGAGCCGCGGGTGCTTACCGTTGCATCCGGAATGAAACTGGATGTGCAGATTACGGAGGACGAAAAGCGTGCGCTAAACGTTGCAAAGCAGCTGACAAAGAATACAGATCTGCCGATTAATTTTGTCAGATTTGATCCGGCGAAACCGTTCGAACAGGTTCGATATTGGGAACAGGGAATGCATACCATGCCGGTTCTTTCAGACATGGATCTTCGGGAACGGTTTGAGCAGTATGGGTTAACCATGAATGAAAAGCGTGCGAAAAAATCGATCAATGATAAAGGCTCCAGTACGTATCATGAATGGCAGAGAACGCATATGGGAGATTCGATTCTGGCAGTTGATATCGATCTGCTGCGTTTGGATAATGGCCGGATCAGCGAGATAATCGAGTTAAAAAGATCTCATAAAGATATTAAGATATGGGAGCCATACGAGGATGATTATAACAATTTTATATTGCTTTCCAGACTGGCGCGAAAAACAAATCTGGACTTTTATATTGTTTATAATCACAGAACGAAAAAACCGTTTATGGATGATGTATCAATAGTAAAATTGTTTGAATTCGATCACAGGACGCAGCCATATTGCAGATATCTGACAAGCATGACGATACAGCAGTTTGCGGCGGTCGGCACGACCAGGGAGCGTTGACAATGGAAAAAATGAGAATGGAATCGATGGATATGGCCGCTCATAATATTGCGTTATTAGGCAGACTGTTTCCAGGCTGTGTCACTGAACGAGCGGACGCTTACGGAAACCGCAGGCTTTCCGTAAACATGGAGATGCTTCAGCAGTTGTTAGAAGATACTGTTTTGCCGGGAGAGGAATCTTATGCATTTACATGGGTGGGAAAAAAGGCTGCAATTGTCGAAGCAAATAAACCGATTCGAAAAACGCTGCGGCCGGATGTGCCGGAAAGCAGGGAATGGGACGTAACAAAAAATCTGTATATCCAGGGCGATAATTTAGAAGCGCTAAAATTGTTGCAGGAAAGCTATCTTTCTGCGGTCAGACTCATCTACATAGATCCGCCATACAATACAGGACATGATTTTGTATATCCGGACTCGTTTGTGATGGACAACGAAGAATACGCGAATGGGACCGGTTATTTTGACGAAGACGGAAATGTGAATTTCAGCAGAGAAAACAGCGAGACTGCCGGGAAATATCACTCAGACTGGTGCTCGATGATTTATTCCAGATTATTGCTGGCCAGGAATATGCTGACAGAAGACGGGGTTATTCTGATCAATATGGATGAGCATGAAATCAGTAATTTACAGAAAATATGTGCAGAAGTATTCGGGGAAGCCAATGATCTGGGTACGATTGTGTGGGATAAACGAAATCCGAAAGGTGATGCGCGCGGGATTTCATATCAGCATGAATATATTGTGGCATATGCAAAAAATAAGGTGGTATTTACACAAAATTGTAAGATGCAAAGACCTAAAAAAAATGCGCAGACAATCTTAAAAAAAGCCGCGCAGATTTATGCAAAAATGGGGCGGGACTATTCGCTGGATGATGCGAACGAGGAATTTTCAGCGTGGGTAAGAATGCAGAATGATTTTAGCGGCGGTGAAAAGGCCTATCATAAAATAGATCAGAATGGAGACGTATATCGTTCGGTATCTATGGCATGGCCAAATAAGAAACAGGCTCCGGATGATTATTTTCTTCCGTTAATACATCCGGTTACCCAAAAGCCGTGTCCGGTACCGGAGCGGGGATGGAGGAATCCGCCGGCGACGATGAAAAAAATGATGGAAGAGGGACGTATTCTGTTTGGAAAAGATGAAACGACAATACCGAACAGTAAATATCTGCTAAAGGATCATATGTATGAAAATATTCCGTCTCTGTTATATTATGGCAGCAGCGATACAGAGATGCTTTCTCAGATGAAAATTCCTTTTGATACGCCGAAGGTGGTAAGTATTTGTAAGGAACATATTCAGGCATTGACAGGAGAAGGAGATATTATTCTTGACTTTTTCTCCGGCTCAGCAACTGTCGCGCACGCGGTTATGCAGGCAAACGCAGAAGACGGAGCGGACAGGAAGTATATCATGATTCAGATTCCAGAGACTGTTTCTAAAAAATCAGAAGCGTATCGGCAGGGATATCAAAATATCTGCCAGATAGGAAAAGACAGAATCCGAAGGGCCGGAGATCTCATAAAGAGAGAGACGGGCGCGGCGATCGATTATGGATTCAGAGTATTTAAAGTAGACGAGTCTAATATGAAAGACGTTTATTATTGTGCGGATGAATATTCACAGGGAATGCTCCCCATGCTGGAATCAAACGTCAAAGAGGACAGAAACGATCTGGATTTGTTGTTTGGATGTGTACTGGAATGGGGGTTTTCGCTATCTTTACCCTGTCGGACAGAAGAAATTTCCGGATGTATTATACATAACTATAACGACGGAGATCTTATCGCCTGTTTTCAAAAGAATATCCCGGAGGAAGTATTTATAAATATCGCAGACAGACAGCCGCTTTGCGCGGTGTTTTGCGACAGCAGTTTTACAAACAGTCCGTCAAAAATGAATGTGCAGGAACTTTTTAAACAATTAGCGCCGGATACAAAGGTCAAAGTCATTTAAGCAGGAGGATGGATAGATGAAGCTGCAGTTTAAGCGTCAAAAGTTCCAGTCGGATGCTGCGAAAGCGGTTGTAGACGTCTTTGCGGGACAACCATACCTGACGCCTTTTTATCAGACTGAATTTACCGAAGACGATGATTTTACAGGCTGGTCAAATGCAGATATTGTGCCGGAGCTTACAGACAGCGTGATTCTGGAGCATTTGAATCAGATACAGAGAAGTCATCAGATTGCTCCTTCGGATAAGCTGGAGGGCAAATTTAATCTGACCATAGAAATGGAGACCGGCGTAGGCAAGACATATACGTATATTAAGACAATCTATGAACTGAATAAGCAATATGGATGGAGCAGGTATCTGATTGTTGTGCCGGGTATTGCAATCCGTGAAGGCGTATACAAAGCGTTTCAGGTAACGCAGGAACATTTTGCTGAAGAATACGGTAAGAAAATACGTTTTTTTATCTTCAACTCTTCGCATTTAACGGAAATCGACCGTTTTGCCTCGGACTGCTCCATCAATGTTATGATTATCAATTCACAGGCATTTCATGCAAAGAGCAGGGATGCCAGAAGAATATATATGAAACTGGACGAATTTCACGGCAGGAGGCCTGTCGATATCCTGGCGAAGACCCATCCGATTTTGATCATCGATGAGCCGCAGTCTGTCGAGGGAAAGCAGACGAAAGAGAATCTCAGGGCATTTCATCCGCTGATGACGCTTCGTTATTCGGCGACTCATAAATCTGACAGCATTTACAACATGGTTTATCGTCTGGATGCGATAGACGCTTATCAGCAGCAGCTGGTTAAAAGGATTGCGGTAAAAGGTATTACAGAGTCGGGAACAACTGCGACCGACAGCTATGTATATTTAGAGAGCATCCATCTTTCAAAAGCCGCTCCGACAGCTGCGATACAGTTCGATGTCAGGGGGGATTCGGGTATTGAGAGGAAGTCCCGAAAAGCAGGCGTCGGTTTTGATTTGTATGCTGCTTCCGGCGGACTCCCAGAGTACAAAGATGGATTTGTGGTAAAGAGGATCGATGGACGCGACGACTCGGTGGAGTTTGTCAATGGGATAAAACTATATGCCGGGGATGTCCTTGGCAAGGTCAATGAAGAACAGATCCGCCGGATTCAGATTCGGGAGACCATCTTATCTCATATAGAAAGAGAGCGCCAGCTGTTTGCCAGGGGGATCAAGGTATTGTCTTTGTTTTTTATTGACGAGGTTGCGCACTATAGACAATATGATTCAGCCGGACAATCTGAAAATGGGATTTATGCGCAGATGTTTGAAGAAGAATATCAGGATATTATCGGGCATCTGCAATATAGGACTGGCGAGGGAGATTATATGAAATATCTGGCACAGTTATCTGCGTCCGGTACACATGCAGGATATTTTTCGATGGATAAGCACGGACATATTGTAAACCGGATAGCCGGTGATGACAGGAAGAATAAGACGTCAAATGATATGGATGCATATGATCTTATTATGAAAAATAAAGAACTGCTTTTGGATCCGGATCCCAAAAGATCGCCGGTCAGATTTCTTTTTTCGCATTCAGCGCTTCGGGAAGGATGGGATAACCCGAATGTGTTCCAGATATGCACCCTGAAGCAGAGCGGCAGCGAGGTGCGGAAACGTCAGGAAGTAGGGCGGGGACTGCGACTGTGTGTCGATCGGCAGGGACAGCGTATGGATGCCAGTGTGCTTGGCGCTGAAGTGCATCAGGTAAATGTGCTTACGATAATTGCCAGCGAGAGTTATGAGAGCTTTGCCAAAGGACTGCAGGCAGAGATTGCGCAGGCGGTTGCGGACAGACCGCGGAAAGCCGGCGACAGAACACTTATGGCGCCTGAAAACGCGCGGGGCAGCCAGATAGAGCTGCAGGCAGATCAGGAAAAGCTAAACAGCAAGGAATTTCAGGCACTGTGGTCAGGGATAAATACCAGATCGGTATATGCAGCAGATTATAATACCGAAGAGCTGATTCAGAAAGTAATTGCAACATTAAATAAAAGACTCCGTGTATCGAAGATTTGCTTTAAAGTGGAGTCCGGGCAGATGAAAGAGATCCAGTCTGGAAAAGAGCTGTTAGCAGGAGCTTCTATGGTCAGAATATCAACAGCCAGTCAGGGAGCGGATACAATGAGCTGCGTGAATCATGGAGTCAGGTATGACCTGGCAGGAAAAATAGTCGACGAGACAGGACTTACCAGAAAAGATGTGATCCGGATTCTGACCGGAATGGAACAGCGGATCTTTGACCAGTTCAGGGAAAATCCGGAAGAATTTATAAGCAGGGCGGCGGCTTTGATCGATGAGCAGAAAGCGGCTGCGATGATCGGGCATATCACATACAGGGCGCTGGATCATACGTATGATACAGATATTTTTACAAAGGCTGTGATCAGGGGCAGGCCGGGGGTGAATGCAATCAGTACAAATAAGCATTTGTTTGATTATGTCGTTTATGATTCTGTCAGAGAGAAGGTATTTGCTGAAAAGCTGGATGCTGCGGATGAGGTAGCCGTATATGTGAAGCTGCCGCATGAATTCTGTATCTCTACGCCGGCCGGTAATTATACTCCGGACTGGGCGATTGCATTTCATCAGGGAACGGTAAAACAGATGTATTGGATTGTGGAGATAAAAGGAAACATGGATTTCATGCAGCTTTGTCCTGCGGAGAAATCTAAAATTCATTGTGCAGGAGAGCACTTTCAGGCGATTAGTAATGGAAACGTGGGTTATGCGGTTGCAGATAGTTATGAATCGTTCATGGAGAAAGCGATGCGGCAGGAAAATGGAACCGGAACCGTGAATCTGTAGAAAGTCCGGGGATGAGTGCTTTTGCGCTGTTTGCCATGTCCGACAAAAAGCAGAATGCTTTTATCGGACATGGCATTGCAGCAGTTATTCCGGTTCAGCCTGTGTTGTTTTTGGTATCATGATATATGAAGGAGCAAACTTTATTCCAAAATACGGACAGCGCTGCCGAATGGCCGGTAAGACAGGTCAGAGAGCGCAATTCCTTTTTTTCTGTTTTTGGCATGGATGATTCGCCCGTCGCCATTGTAAATAGCTGCATGAAACCAGACGTCCTGATCTTTCGTTTCGGTATAGAAAATAATATCTCCGGCACGTAACTCTGCCAGGGGGATTTCATAATCGCTGGCGGCAAGTGTATAAAGATCGTCAGGAAGATCGATACCAGCCAGTGCATAAATGGCTTTTACAAATCCGTCGTCGTCGACGCCACGAAACAAATCGTCGCCGTTGTACTGATAAGGATTGCCCAGATATTGTCTGGCAAGCGTCACAATCTGTTCACCTGTAGCTGTCGGATCATTTATCACAATCTGCTCTCCTGCAGCTGTCGGGTCGTTTATCACAATCTGTTCTCCACTGACGGTCGGGTCGTTTTGGTCGCAGCTGCCGCCGCTGGTCTGTTCGGCTCCGGTAGTCGTCGGAGCGGGGGTTTTCGGCGTACTGGTATCGGAAGGCGTGTGAAACAGATCGCCGGGATTGTCAGCCGCCTCTGACTGTTTTTTCGGTGCGGTTTCTGCTGCGGATGTTACTGCGGTTTCTGTTGTTACTTTTATTGCAGATTCTGTTGTGACACCTGCTGCAGCTTCTTTGGATGCATCCTGTGCGGATACGGTAAATGTTGTGACTGTACATAAAAGCATCCCAATTGTAAGGGCGGCCGTTTTGTATGAATATTTCTTTGTTTTCATAATGAATCGGATCCTTTCTTCGATTTCTGAGTGTCTGGAGAAACCGGCGTTCATTGGAAAAGCTGAAGGCTGGTAGTTTTCTGCCAGACGAATAAGAGTAAGCAGGTATGTTTTTTTGAAATGATCAGAAACGTGTCTGATCGCTTCTTCGTCGCAGGCCAGCTCGATATCTCTGTTAAGCAGCGGCGCCATCATCCATACCAGAGGGTGAAACCAGTAGATGCATATGGTCAGATACAGCAGATATTTTACAAGAATATCCCATCTGCGGATATGCGTCCATTCATGTTCAAGAATACACAGTAATTCTTCCGGATTCAGCTCGATTTCTGACGGCAGTAAAATGACTGGGTGAATCAGGCCGTAAGTCAGCGGACTTTTTACAAATTCGGATTTGCGGATATCTGTCTGCCGAATCGTCCTGTGTCTGCGCAGCCAGTCAGAAACAATCCGCTCGTCTGCAGGCAGAGACATGCGGTATAAGCGCAAATCATGCATATGCCTGTTTAAAATATGAGCAGCAAGCAGAACTGCTATCGGCAGCCAGAGAGAGCATAAAAAGACTGTGCCTTGTATGGCGGCGATATCAGAAACTCCTGCTGAAGGTGCGACTGCCTGAGAACCTGTATCGGGCAGAAGTATGGGAGCGGCATCGTTATAGAGAACGACTGCACTTGTCTGCAGTTTTTCAGATAACTCATGTAAAGCCGGGGATCTGCCTGACGGCTGCCAGACTGGAATGGAAACAGGCAGCAGCAGGCGGGCGATCGCGCAAATCCACAAAAATACAAAAAAGCGTCTGGGAATCTGTCTGGAGAAAAAATATCTGAAGCAGATAACTGCCAGGATCAGCAAGGTTCCATTGATTCCCATAGATAACCATTTGTCCATAGATCACCTCAATGCAGTTCTTCTGCCAGCTTTTTTAACTGTGCGATCTGTTCCGGCGTCAGGTCGTGTTTTCCGAGCAGCGATGCGATCAGCAGATCCTGAGAGCCGCCGTACATGCGCTCGATCAGATCTTCGGTCGCGGCTTTTTGTATTTCGTGCCGGCTGATCAGCGGGCTGCAGAGAAATCCCGGATCGGTTCGGCGGATCGCCTGTTTTTCCACGCATTTTTTTAGTACGGTATAAGTAGTGGTTTTACTCCAGTTAATTTGTTCTTTGAGACGCTGCGCAATCTCTTTGGCTGATAAATCACCTTCTTCCCATAAGAGTTCCATAACTTTTAATTCAGATTCAAATAGTTTTACTGACATAATAATCCTCCGTTCTATTGCAATAGAATAATTGTATTCTACTCCAATAGAACGGAGTTGTCAAGCGTTGGATGAAAAATTCCAGATATGTCTAAAAAAATGCAAATGATACCAGATATATTTTCTTTTTATTTTTTATATGGTATACTAAGATTGCTCTAAGTTTGCGGCAAATAAAATAAAGGGGAGAATGAGAATGTTATCAGAAAATAATCTGGGAAAACAATCTGGAAAAGAAAAAAGAGTAAACAAATTTGTGCTTATTATTGTTACGATTATTGACCTGTTTCTTTTTTTTGGTTACATTGGAGATTACAGACAGGGTAATATTAGTTTTGCTTTTATGATGGCTGTGGTTATCGCAGTCGTTGTTTCAATGGCAGTCTGTGATCTGACTTATTTTCGCAAAAAGGACAGTGCAGCGTTTCCGTATGTTTCTGTAGCTGGGTATATGGTTGTATACAGTATGGCAGTATTTGGCGCGCAAAATGATCTGGTGTTTATTATGGTATTTCCGCTGACGGTTATTTACATTTTGTATTATGATTTCAGGCTGATTGTGGGAATTGCCATTGTATTTGGCGGGATTAATATTGCCGATGTGATTTATACGGCGGGGGTACTGGGCCATATGCATTCTGGCGCGCCGTTAAACAGTACGTCGATGCTGCTGCAGGGAGCTTCAATCGTTGTCTATATGATTGTACTTTGCGGGACGACGTATATTTCCAATGACAATCACAAAAAGAAGATCGCCAGTATCCGTGAGGAAAAAGAGAAAAGTATGCAGCTTCTGGAAGAGGTGTTAAAAGTAGCCGCTTCCGTCAGGGAAAACTGCTCCGGGGCTTCGGAACATATCCGGCAGCTGAGCCAGTATGTCGACGCTACCGTATCAGAACTGAACGGGATAGCGGAAGGAAACGGGAACAATGCGGAAAGCATCGGGCAGCAGACTGTGATGACCGGAAATATTCAGAATATGATTTTAGAAACAAAGCAAATGTCTGATGAGATGCTTGCAATGGCGGAAAGCTCCCAGAGCGCGGTCAGGGACGGGCAGCACACGGTAGACAGTCTGCAGCAGCAGGCTGATAAAACGAAAGAGGCAAACGAACAGGTTGTTTCGGCGGTTGCCAGCCTGATTTCCAATGCAGAGGTGGTAGAGCAAATTATCGAACATATTTTTGCAATATCCAGTCAGACGAATCTGCTGGCGCTTAACGCATCGATTGAAAGTGCAAGAGCCGGCGAAGCCGGAAGAGGATTTGCGGTAGTATCAGAGGAAATACGCACGCTTGCAGACGAGACAAGAAATCTGACCGAACGGATTCGTGGAATTGTAGAGGAGCTGAAAAAAAATGCGGATGCAGCGAAAAATACAGTGCATCATGTTATGACAGCGGCAGATACGGAGCATGAACTGATTATAAACGCCAGCACACAATTTGGAGAAATTGGTTCTCGTATGGGTGTACTGCATACGAATGTGCAGGAGATTTATAAAAAAATAGAGGAAATATTAGAGTCCAACAATGCGATCGTAGACAGTATTCATCATATTTCAGCAGTTAGCGAAGAAGTGACGGCCAGCACGCAGCAGGCTGCAGAACTGGGAGCGGATACGAGCCAGAAGGCAGAGCAGGCCAGAGGACTGATGATGGGACTGCTGGAAACGGTAAAGGTAATTGACCGATATTTATAGAGGATCAGATCTATGAAAATGAACGAACAATGTCTGCCGTGTCTGATCAGTCAGGCGGTCAGAACGGCAAATCTGGTAAAAGCAGAAAACCGCGAAGAGCTGTACCGGGAGATATTCCGACGTATGGGGAAACTGGATTTTTCAAAAACGAATCCGCAGATTGCAGGAGAAAACTATCGACTGCTAAAACGACATATTGGATGTGACGACCCTTACCGGGAGATAAAGACGTATTATAACCGGTATTTTCTGGAACATATGGATTTGTTTGAGCATCGGATGCGTACAACAGAGGATATCGTTAAATATGCGATTGCGGCAAATATTATCGATTTTAATCCGATTCATGAAAATGTAGACGAGGATATCCGCACGTTTTTTGCGGATATGGAGAACATACCGCTTACGATAAACGACGTGGAACCGCTGCTGGAGGATATTCAAAAAGCGAATAGTATTTTGTATCTGGGCGACAATTGCGGAGAGATTTGTTTTGACAAGCTGCTGGTCAGACGCATCAAAATGATGCGTCCAAAGTGCCGGATTTATTTTGGCGTGCGTGGAGAAGCGGTTGTAAATGATAATACAAAAGAAGACGCCTGTTTTGTAGGAATGGACAGGTATGCAGAAATTATAAGTAACGGAGACGATTCGCTTGGTACGGTTCTAAGCCGTACAAGCGAGGAGTTTCGGGAGATTTATGAGAAAGCGGATGTGGTAATTGCAAAAGGACAGGCGAATTATGAATCTCTGAGTGAAGAAAATAAAAATATTTATTTTCTGCTCGTCGTAAAATGTCAGGTAATGGCGCAATATCTTGGAGTAAAAGAAAAGTCCTTTGTCTGCAGAAAACAATTATCCCGCTGAAAAATTTTCATGAAATATGAAAACGAATGCAAGGATTTCCCTCTCCCTGTCGTGTTGTTATTGAAAGGTGATAAGATGTAATTAAATCTGGTATTTTTTCAAAAGATGCTTTATACTAAAGATACCGAAAAGAGAGGCATAATTACGAAAAAATGAAGAAGGGAGAGTAACTATGAAACGATTGAAACGTACCTTGTTTGCGGCAGCGCTGATAGGTGCAGTATCTTTTACAACGGCTGGACAGTCTGCAACAGTAGCATATGCGCATGGACATCATGGCGGCGGACATTGTGGTTCGTATACGAATTATTACTATTGCGGAGGTCACAGTGCGCATACGCACAGAGGCGGGATCTGTCCTTATGCAGATGACGATCCATACTATTACTGCGGAGGGCATAACGCGCATACACATCCGGACGGGGTCTGTCCTTATGCTTATTCGGTAAGCAGAACGACGATCCGCAAGGTTCAAAGAACGCTGAATCGCTGCGGGTATAACTGCGGGACAGCGGACGGTGTAATGGGAACAAAGACGAAAAGAGCGCTGAAGAGTTATCAGAGAGCGAATGGCCTGACAGCGGACGGCGTGATCGGACAGAAGACGTTAGAGGCATTAGGAATTGCAGTATGATAAGCTGACAGCAGGCGTAACGGCTTGCGGTAGTTAAGAGAAAGAAAGTGCAAAGTCAGACGGACTTTGCACTTTTTCTGTGCAATACAGGCAATAGCAGCGCTTCTGCTATTATTAAAATAATATGCGGTAAGATACTTCCATAATTATCAGCCGGATTTATTGCAAATATATGTGTCCATAAATTCCACATAAAATGATAGGTCATGGCAGATATAATATTATAATTAGTGATATGTATCAAAAAGCTATAAATGTAGCTTTCAATGATGCAGCCGATAAAAAATAATCCGACAGGTATCTGCGTACCATTCTGAAAAAAGAAATGGTAGTGCCACAGGCACCATATGCACCCTGTGATATAGGGAATGAAACGCCTGGGAACGCCGTCTTCTCTGAGCAATGGCTCTAAATATCCGCGCCAGCCGATTTCTTCCGCTACCAGCGCCCATAGTATGATCACAGTCTGGGTGACTGAGAGGCTGCCTGCTATAAAATGCGATCCGGATAAAACGCAGTAAATAAGTTTTGAAAATCCGATGGTCACAAATGCGATGATCGTCGGTAAAATAACAGCCATGTGTAAGCGGTTCCAATGAAACATGGGAGCAAGACGCGTTTTCAGTTCTTTTCTGAAACAAAGTAATAGAACCGCGGAAATCGTAGGGGCAGCAGCCTGTATCCCGAAAAGGATCAAACGTATAGAAGCACTGGGGATCATTGTCTGCGCAGCCACGGATACCAATGGGAGTAAAAATGCAATTAGTAAAAATAAAATCAGATTTCCATCGTTTTTTTGTTTCCGCATCATACGACACTTTTCCTCAACAATTTCTGCATATACTTTCTTTAGCGATTGTCAGCACTTTCCGCAGCTCATGAAAACGCATGTCTTTTGACAGAGAGCCTGTTTTTTCTAATCGTTTATCCCATTTTAACATCAGCATACCTCCCTATACTGATTATAAGTAGCGTCATATATGACGTCAATAGAATTTTCCTGGGTTTTCTCTGATTTGTCCCTGTTATATCACGCCCATTTGTTTAAAATTATTCCAGTATGCTTTCCCTGATACAAATACTATGCTAAAATAAGAACAGACGATAGGGAAACAGTTCTGGAAACAGGGCTGTCTCCAGTCAGGATACCCGATAAGAAATAACGGATATTATTTTTGGGTGTATCATACGGACGGAGGACAAAAATGGGAGCGTTTGTAGAATTTCAAAATGTGAATAAGACGTATCAAATGGGCGAAGTAAATATCGAAGCATTAAAAAATGTAAATTTTACAATTGAGAAAGGGGAATTTTGTGTGGTTGTCGGTGCATCCGGAGCAGGGAAGACGACGATTCTGAATATTTTGGGCGGTATGGATACGCTGACGTCTGGAAAAGTAATGCTGGACAGGGAAGAGATTTCTTCTTACCGGAAAAAGAAGCTGACGGCTTACAGACGTTATGATATTGGATTTGTATTTCAGTTTTATAATCTGGTGCAGAATCTGACAGCGCTGGAAAATGTGGAGCTGGCGGCGCAGATCTGTAAAGACCCGCTGGATGCCATGACTGTGCTGGAGCAGGTGGGGTTAAAGGAACGGGCAGGTAATTTTCCGGCGCAGCTTTCCGGCGGAGAGCAGCAGAGAGTGGCGATCGCGCGTGCGCTTGCCAAAAATCCGAAGCTGCTGCTCTGCGACGAGCCGACAGGGGCTTTGGACTATCAGACTGGGAAAGCGGTATTAAAGCTGCTGCAGGACACGTGCAGAAAGAGTGGGATGACAGTTGTTGTAATTACACATAATCAGGCGCTGACAGCCATGGCCGACCGGATTATTACCGTCAAGAGCGGAACCGTGCGCAATGTAGAGATCAATGAGAAGATCGTGCCGGTGGAGGAGATCGAGTGGTAAAGCATAATCGTAAAACAGGGAGATGAAATATGAACAGGGGAATGAGAAAAACCACGATTCGGGAGATAAAAGGAAGCCTCGGCCGATATCTGGCGATTCTGGCGATCGTGACGCTGGGCGTTGCGTTATTTACCGGATTAAAGGCGACAACGCCAGCGATGATAGAAACAGAAAATGATTATCTGGCCGAACAGAATTTTTATGATTTTCGGCTGCTGTCGACGATTGGATTTGAAGAAGCGGATGTACGCAGGCTGACAGAAATGGAGCAGACAGCCGCAGCGGAAGGAGCGGTTTCTGTGGACGCTGTCTGTACGCTGGGCGATGGGAATGAGTCTGTATACAAATTTCATACAGTGCCGGAGACGATTAACCAGATTATACTGACAGACGGGAGATTGCCGGAAAAATCAAATGAATGTGTACTGGATTCCGCGTATTATGGGAAGGATATGATTGGCGCGCAGATTACAGTGACAGACAATAACGAAGAAGATACGCTGGAAATGTTTGGCGGGCGGACGTTTACAGCAGTTGGGATTGTGCGTTCGCCTTATTATATCAATATTGAACGGGGAACCACATCGATCGGCGAAGGGAAGATTAAGGCTTTTTTATATGTGCCGGGGGAAGCGTTTGCCTGCGATTATCTGACAGAAATATATGTGAAAACAAAGCAGAAATACGATGTGTATACCGATGCGTATGAAGATTACATAGATGGTATGCAGGAGGAGATGGAAGGAAAAACCGAGATGCTTGCGCTGGCGCGATACGAAAAGATTACAGGAGACGCGCAAAAAGAGATCGACGATGCACAGGCTGAATTCGATCAGGAGATGGCTGACGCACGTAAGGAACTGGAGGATGCACGCAGAAAAATATCGGATGGAGAACAGGAAATTATAGACGGAGAACAGGAACTGCGTGACGGAAAACAAAAGGCTGCGGACGGGGAGCGCGAGATCGTCTCCAATGAAAAAAAGATCGCGGACAGCGAACGTGAGCTGGCGGATGGAGAACGTGAAATTCAGGAAAAGGAGCAGGAAATCCGGGACGCAGAGCAAAAGATTGTACAAGCGGAGCAGGAGATTCTTACAAACGAACAAAAGCTGGCAGACGGCAGAACGCAGCTGACGAAGGCAAAATTAAAAATTGCAAAAGAGCAGAAAACGCTGAACCAGCAGGAAGCGGCATTGCCGGACCAGGAGGCAGAGTTAAAGCAGCAGGAAGAAAAGCTGGTAAAAGAAGAAGCGCAGCTGCAGCAGCAGGAAAGGCAGCTGGCAGGTCAGGAGACGGAGCTGGAACAACAGGAGACGGAGCTGACGAAGAAAGAGGCGGAATTAAAACAACAGGAGACAGAACTGGAACAACAGGAAACAGAACTGACGAAGAAAGAGGCGGAATTAAAACAACAGGAAACAGAACTGGAACAACAGGAGACGGAACGAAACAACGAGGAAAGAAAACTGGACAGCCAGGAAACGGAAATCAACAGTCAGAAAAAACGTCTGGAACAGGCATTTGCGGCACAGCAGATATCACACGCGCAATATGAGGAACAGCTGCGGGAACTGCAGACCGGTCTTAGGCAGATACAGGCGGCACGGGAAGAGATTTCTGCTGGCAAAACGCAGGTACAGCAGGCGCAGATACAGGTACGTGCAGGTCTTGAGCAGGTACAGACTGGTCTTACGCAGGTACGTGCGGGCCTTGAACAGGTACGTGCAGGCCTTGAGCAGGTACGGTCCGGCCTTGAGCAGGTGCGGTCCGGTCTGGCACAGATACGGTCCGGCCTTGAGCAGGTACGTACGGGCCTTGGACAGGTACGTGCAGGCCTTACACAGGTACGTGCGGGACATGAAAAGGTACGGGACGGCAAAGAGAAAATCGCATCCGGAAAACGGCAGCTGCAGGCAGCAAAAGAACAACTGGATGCAGAGGAAAGGACGCTGAACGAATCAGAAAGAGAGCTGGAAAAAGGCAGAGCAGAAACCGTAAAAGCACGCGCAAAGCTGGAGGATGGCAGGCGGGAGCTTGCAAAAGGAACCGTCAGCCTGCAAAACGGCAGGGCAGAGCTTTTGGACGGCAGGCGAAAAATTGCCGATGCAAAGAAAGAACTGGAGGATGCAAAACAGGAGCTGAAAAAAGGCCGGAAGGATCTGGATAAAGGAAAACGGGAACTTGCAGACGCCAGAAAAGAATACGCAGAGGGGAAAGCGGAGTTTGACAAAGAAACCGCAGATGCGCAAAAGAAAATAGACGACGCGCGTGAGGAACTGGCAGAAATAGAAGAACCGGACGTTTATGTACTGACAAGAAATACGAATATCGGTTATGCCTGTTATGAAAGCGACTCGAATATTGTGGCGGGAATTGCGAATGTATTTCCGGTATTCTTTTTTCTCGTAGCCGCTTTAATCTGCATGACGACAATGAACCGGATGGTAGAGGAACAGCGGACGCAGATCGGCATACTGAAAGCGCTTGGATATGGAAATGGAGCGATTATGTGCAAATATCTGTTTTACGCAGGATCTGCGGCAGCGGCAGGAGCCGTTCTTGGCTGTATCATTGGAACCTGGCTGTTTCCAAAAGTTATCTGGATGGGATACAGTATTATGTACAGTATGGGAGAGATTAACTATTATTTTGACGTCTGGCTGGCTGTTTTTTCGATGCTGGCAGCATTGTTATGCTCGGTGGGAGCAGCTTATGCGTCCTGCCGGTATGAACTGTACAGTGTTCCTGCGAACCTGATCCGGCCTAAAGCGCCAAAAAGCGGCAAACGGATTTTCCTGGAAAATATCGGCTTTATATGGAGCCGGATGAAGTTTTTGCATAAGGTGTCGGTTCGGAATATTTTTCGATATAAGAAACGGTTTTTTATGATGATACTCGGCATCAGCGGATGTACGGCGCTGCTTCTCACCGGATTCGGGGTCAGGGATTCGGTAACGAACGTAGCGGATATGCAGTATGATGAGATTCAGGTATATGATATTGGAATTACATTTTCGGAAAATGTACAAACAGAAGATCTGGATCAGCTGAATGCAAAGACAGGGGATATGTTTGAAAGATCTGCCTGCCGGTTTGAGGAGAGCGTGGACCTGGAATTTAACGGCAAAACAAAATCGATGTATCTGGGAATTGCACAGAATACGAAAGAAATGAATCATTTTTTAAAACTGAAGACAAAGGACGGTAAGAAGATCGGCGAGCCGGCGCAGGATGAAGCGGTTTTGTCGGTAAAGATTGCGGAGACGATGGGAATCCGTGTGGGAGACAACATCGTACTTCGTGACAGTGAGCGAAACAGCCTGACCGTGAAAGTATGCGCTCTTTGTGAGAATTATATTTACAATTATGCTTATATAAGTAAGGAAACGTATGAAAAACAGCTTGGGAAAGAGCCGGATTATAAGAGCGCTTATGTCGTAGTGAAAGAAGGTATGGATATTCACGAAGCGGCAGCGGCCATTGCCGACCAGGGCAACGTATTGTCGGTATCTGTCACAGGGGATATGCGGGAGAGGATTGCTTCTATGATGAAGAGCATGGATTACATTGTACTGTTAATTATCATCTGCGCAGGCAGTCTGGCGTTTATTGTGCTGTATAATCTGACAAATATCAATATTACGGAGCGTATGCGGGAGATTGCGACAATCAAGGTGCTTGGGTTTTATGACAGGGAAACGGCGGATTATGTATTCCGGGAAAACCTGGCGCTGACGGGACTGGGCGCGCTTGCGGGACTGGGACTTGGGAAATGGCTGCACTGGTTTGTGATGGATCAGGTGAAAATAGACATGATTTCCTTTAAGACGATAATCACGCCGCAGAGTTATTTATGGAGTCTGGCGCTTACGTTTGTATTTGCGCTGCTGGTCGACGGAATGATGTATTTTAAGCTGGAACATATCCATATGGCGGAGGCGTTAAAGTCGATGGAATAGAAGCGTGCATGATAGTCTGAGCAGAGACAGATAAGGAATAGAAAAGGAAGAAAGTGAGCTGGCGATGTTACACTTTCTTCCTTTTCTGTGAAGTGGGGGGTAAGATTTACTTTAAGTTAATAGTCAGGATGCAACAACTTCTTTGATGATTGCATAAAGCGTCTTTACGTCTTCTACATTCGTTAAACCGGTTTCTTTGTCGATAATAGAAGAATATACGTGTGGGATTACTTTTTTCACGCCTGCATGAACGGCAATGGACAAAATTTCTTTGAAATTATCCAGATCGATACCGCCAGTCGGCTCCAGATTGAACGCATGCTCTGCGCATGCTTTTGCTACGGCCTCGTATTCTTCCCGACATTTTAAACCGCCCATTGGGAAATATTTCAAAGAGTCGGCTCCTTCTTCTTTTGCCATTGCGATCGCGGTTGCAACCGGTACGATGGCTGGTTTTTCGTCTTTTGCAAGATATCCGGTAGATATTTTCACATAACCTGGCTTTCCGCATGGAGCGACCATGGAATTCATAAACGGACCCTCTCCGGTCAGAGCTCTCGTATAGCCGCCGGCAGTGAATGCCTGGTTAATATGTTTTGGTTTAATGATACTGGAGATTTCTGCAACTGCTTTCCATTGCCCCGGATTTCCGGCGCCGAGTCCGACAGAAATGCTGTTGTCGACCCTTTTCTGATACTGGATCATATCTTTGACTGCACTTTGCACATCCGGATAATTAGCAGATAAAAGTCCCAATGCGACGTGACCTTCCGCGGCTTCATACAGTGCGACGGCATTTTCTACGGAGCCGGTCAGACAGTTTAAACATACTCTGTCGTTATAAAACTTTAGTCCTTCCACTTTTTAGTTCTCCTTTCTGATTTCAACAATACGTTTGTATATATAATCCAGTTCGTCCAGATTTTTAAGCGGACGCGGATCGATGGCGAGCGAACCGATATTTGCCTGATAATCTCTCGTATATATCGCAACCGTTCCTTCCTGGAGCTTTTCAATCATTTCTTTTGCCGAGAAACCATAGACAGCAGGATCAAAGCTGATTTTTGCCCGATAGATTTCACGACCGGCTTCGTCCTGAACGAGTACGGCGCTGCAGCCTTCGATTTCGTTGATTTTACCGGCAAACTGCTCCAGATCAGCCTTCGTAACGACACTGACATGTTCGCCGGCAAGGTATTCGCTGATTGCCTGCAGAAGACCCATGGTTCCTTCTTTTCCGATTTTCATGGCCCGTCCGATGCCCTTGTACTGCAGACGCATATTGGATGCAAGCTCTGTTGTTTTACATGCGACAAACCCGCTGGTCGGCCCTTCGATTGCTTTTGCGCCGCTGTAGCAGACCATATCCGCACCCATTTGCGAATAACGGCTTAAATCTTCTTCTGCGGCTGCATCTACAATACACGGAACGCCCATCGTATTGGCGAGTGCGATCACGTCTTTGACATCGACCATATCTTTTTGCACACAGTGATGAGATTTCACGAAAAGAATGGCAAGCGTACGTTCATTCACAGCATCCTGAATATCGGATAACCTGGAACCGTTTGCATAGCCTGCTTCTACGACGGTTCCGCCGCCAAGCTGAATCATCTCCGCAATCGGCGCGCCAAAATCTACATTATGTCCTTTTAAAAGAATGACTTCTCGTTTATCGATTTTTGGAAGAACGTCGAACAGATGATGTACCATTGTGATATTATTTTTACAAATCAAAGACGCAACGGAAAGGGCAATTCCGGCTGACGCGCTGGATGTGACGCATGCATCTGCGCATCCGGTCATTTCGGCGATCTTTTTTCCGGCAAATTCGTACAGACTGTCGATCAGTATGTAATTTCCGGCTGCTTCCACAAGCGTTTTTCCAACGCCTTCTGAAATCGTGGAAACGCCCAGCTTTGTCATACGTCCGGACGCGTTGATCACTGCCTGCAGGCCGTTTTTACTATAAATATTTTCCATAATTCGTTCTCTCCTAAACGAGTCAGGGGGATAATTTTCCCTGACTCGTATGTTTGCTGTTATAAAATTTCAGGTTCTTATAATACTCCAAGTAACGAAGCGATAATAGAAACGATCACTACGGTAAACAGGATTTTCGTATAATGCGGACCTTTCTTTTTCAGGTAAGCATAGATAATAAATACTGCAGCCAGCGGGAGAAGTCCCGGAGCGATCAGATTCAATACATCCTGAATGATAATCGTACTTCCGCCGGAGAAACTAAATTCAAGCGGTGTGGATAACGATACATAACTGGCGGATAACGCACCCATCATCGTAAGACCGATGACGTTGGCAGTGAAAATAATATTTTTCATTTTACCGCCGTGCAATAGCGATACAATGGATTTTTTTCCTAATTTGTATCCGTTATGGATCAGATAATAGGAAATAAGTACCGTGAGCAGCGGATATAAGATCAGCGGCATAATTCCCCCGAGAGCGGAACCATTTGAGGCAAACGGAAGAAATATCGAGAAAATGATCGGCATAACCGCAGCCCATATGATCGCGTCGCCCATACCGGCAACAGGTCCCATAAGGCCGGTTTTAATACCTGTGATGGCGTCGTCTGTAATATTTTCCCCGTTTGATTTCTGCTCTTCCATAGAGATTACAATACCCTGAATAATCGCGCCAAGGATTCCTTCTGTATTGAAAAATACCAGATGCCGTTTCAGTGCTTCGCTTAATTCTTCATCGGTCGAATATAATTTTTTAAGGATCGGAGTCATGGATGCGCAGAATACCAGACTTTGCAGTCTTTCATAAGAGTTTGAAAGCTCTGCGCCCGCATAGTAAATCCACATGGATTTGGTAATATCTTTTTTTGACAGCTTTCTGACAGCTTCAGGCTGTGCAGTTCCAGTTGTATTTTGTTCGCCCATTTTAAACCGCCTCCTCTTTCAATCGGAACAAATTCATTAATAATGCTACACAGGTCGCAAAAATTGCAACCGCCATGGTATCCAGTTCAAGATACATAACGGCGAAGAAGCCTGCGATAAAAAACGGAATCAGCGTCTTCTTTCCGATAACCGTTAATGTAATGGCAAATCCAAGCGCCGGAAGAATACCTCCCATAATTTCGAAAGAATGAGACAGCCATGCAGGTAAGATATCGATCAGTTTCTGCGCTACAGAGACGCCAAAATAATCGATGATAAATACGATTGGAAAACGGATGACAAATCCTGCGATTGCCGGGTATAAAAATGCTGCGCGCATAATTCCTTTTGTATCTGCCTTTTCTGCATATTTATCTGCCATATGTACCCAGATCGCATTTGTGGTTCTGCGCAGCTGGTCTACAAATACGCCGATCACGCCGAACGGTATCGCCAGTGCGATTGCCGTCTCAGGATTCATACCAGCGGCAACTCCGAGAGGAATTGCGATACATCCGGCCAGTGCCGGATCACTCGGAACATTTCCGCCGGGAGTAGAGGTTACTCCAAGATATACGAGCTGCAGGCCGGCTCCGATTTTCATGGCGTTTGACATATCGCCGGTAATCAGTCCTACGAAAACTGCGATGGTAACAGGCTGCAGCAATGCGGATGAAAGTGTATAACCGAGACGAAGTCTGCAGAACCAGTAGTAACAGCCCATAAATATAGCTACACCTAAAACACTCATATTTTATTCTCCTTTTTCTTATGAACGGTAACGTTTCAGTATTTCATCAAATTTCATCGGAGAATCCTCCGGGATTGTCTGGAAAATAATACTTACTCCTTTGCCATTTAACTCTTCCAAAATCTCTGTGTCCGGATCGTCCAGCGTAATATTTTGGAATACGACTTTACGGTTTTGAGCGCCTCCAAGTCCGCCGACCTGTATCTGGGATACCTGAATGCCGCCGTCATAAACCTGCTTCATAGATTTTAAATCTGGCAGAAGCAGCAGTACTTTACCAGATTCAAACTGGTCTTCGTTCCAGTGCTTAATCGTATCTTCGATTCCATAACATTCGATCTTAACGCCTGCCGGTGCGGAAAGAAGATAAATTTCCAGCATAAATTCATCATTCGCGAGTTCATCGCTTACCACTACAATTTTATTTGCCTGAGACTGGTTCACCCACTTGGTCATTACCTGTCCATGAATCAGACGACTGTCAATTCTGCATAATACGATCTCTGCCATATCAATTCTCCTTTTTCATTGCGTTTAATATTTCTTCTACGACATCTTTTACTGCGGTCTGCCCTGCTTCAAGTACGTCTTCCTGGTTCAGGGTTCCCTCAAAGGAAATGTCCGAACATGCTGCGAGCAGCATCGGTGCGTTTAATCCGGAATACACTTTGATGCCATACTCTCTTCCCAGTTTTGCTGCTACGTTTGTCGTGGTGCCTCCAAACACATCCGTCATAATCAGGGAACCTTCCGGAAGGGTTTCTACTTCGGCCTTTACAAGGCCCATGTACTCAGGCAGTGTCATTTCTGGTAAAAGAGCGACTTCTTTTACAAAATCGACGCTGCCCAGAATCATCCGGACACCCTGCACAAGCGACATTCCCCAGCCGCCATGTGTCAGCAGCAGAATTTGCGGTTTTGTTTCCATAACTCTCCTCCTCTCCTGTAAAAAACTATTTAGAAACGGCCATTTCTTTTAAATAAAATGTAGCATATTACACTTAAAATTTCAATATTGACTTTTAATTTCGTCATTTTAACAAAATTATGTAATTTACTACATTTTTGTAGCAGATTACATTTATACTTGCCATATGAGATTTCTATTGTTATTATATAAAGTAACTATCATCCGCATCATATTCATCTTTTTTGGAGAATAAACTATGAAAAATGAAAAAAAAGGCTTATTTTCACTGATGTCCCGCATCGACGGTATGTCAAATCAGTTTACGAAAACCGACTGGAAAATTGTCCAGTTTATGAAAAATTCGCCGCAGGAATTTCTCGCTGGAAGCGCCCAAAATCTGGCTGCAAAAATTAATATCTCAGACGCCAGTATTGTGAGATTTGCACAAAAAGTAGGATTTTCCGGTCTCAGCGAACTAAAATATACACTACAGAATGAGCTTGACAAAGAGAGCGCTATCATCAGCCACAATGCGTATACTTCCTTAATGCAGGACTATAGTATTTTAACAGAGGCGCTTTTTAAAATGGTAAAGCCGGATCATATCGATATCCTGAGAAAACAGATGCTCAAGGCAAAACGCATTTACATCGTAGGGCTGGATCAGAATCGCAATGTTGCCGAGCTTGCGATCAATAAATTTACGCTGCTGGGTATGGACGTACAGGCGATTACGACGAGAGACGCTTTAAAGTTCCGTGCCAGCCTTGCCACGCATGAAGAGCTGTTTATCATTATTACATTTTCCGGAAACAGACATTCACTCGCGGAGGCGCTTGGAGAGATTATTCAAAACGATAGTTTTATTGCGCTCATCTCCAACTATGAGAAATCCATTTGTTCTGCGTATGCAGATATTGTGTTTCTGATACCGAAAACGAGTTCGCTGGAAAACAATGATACGATTACGCGGGAAATATTTATTTTGATGCTTTTTGACGTGATATTTTTGAATTTCTTAAATGAAGATGCAAAGTCGCGGGAGATGTTTCAAAAGATTGCGCCATTTGCGCAGAAAAGCCGGATGGAGGATGAATAGCAGGTGCGGTTGATGTCAGTAGGAAAGCAAATATTGGCTATCGCCTATTCGCCGTAGGAGATAGCCGTTTTATTTTAATAAAACACCACTTTACAACTTTTTAAAAAATAAAATAACGCACAAGGTACTTTCT
>OFHA01000432.1_pt1 | contig 36989 bp, 31 predicted proteins | sample 1521891 | NCBI WGS metagenome assembly OFHA01 (sample SAMEA3504089, study PRJEB24116) | mouse gut metagenome | biome: mouse gut; feature: mouse-associated habitat; material: faeces | place: Denmark | collected 2011
CCGATAAAAATCCAGGGAATTGAAAACGCCTGAATTTCTAAGGACTGTTTCCTTCTTACATATCAGGGGCAAAAATCGTTATTTCCCGACAGCCCCTTTTTATTGTGTTACTGGGATTTCCAGATTCTCATTTTCATTATCTACAGCTTCGCTGTTTTTTGTATTATCTGTTTCATCGGTACGGTTTCCGTTTACAGCCTTGTCAATGCTGCTGGGTGTATTTTCCACCGTGTCGTCCACCGGAATTTCTTCTGTGCCTTCCGGCTGTTCTGTCAGAGGCTTCAGCCAGGAGATTTCATTGGAGCTTCGGAATACGGTGTCTGAAGAACCCATCTGGTTGACAATAATGGTATTGGGGCCTTCTTCAAAATTGCTCATGGAAATAATCAGTTCCGTATCGCTGACAAAGGAAGTGGAGACTTTGGTGCCATTGATAAATACCTTGCTCCAGGGAGTAAAGTTGCTGCCGAATATGTGCATACCGTCTTCCCGTTCTTCCAGCCTTTCTGCAGTTACGTTCTGTACGCCCATCTGCATTTCAGAAGCGGGATATAAATCCTCGCCATGGTATGCGTAGCGTTTTCCGTACAGGATGTCGTACTGGAGAAGTTCCATGTCTCTGGAAGAGTCCTCTGTAACCTGATAACCGCTGTTCTGATGGAAAGAGAACATGGTTCCTTCATGTATGCCTGCCTGATCCATGGCAGAAGCAAGCAGCTGATAAGAAGTCAAATCCTGATTTACTTTTTCCATACCGAAATTGTTCCAGGTGGCGTATTTGGTTTTGAAAATACTTCCGCTTTTCATGTCCTCATCAGTCAGGCCCATGGTGGGAAGGTGGTCTCCGAAAAATACCACCAGTGTTTTTTCATCCCGTCTGGAAAGCATATCAGTGAGGTTTGCAATAAATTTATCTACTTCATGAAGCTGATTTACATAGTATTCCCATTCGTTGTTTCTGGCCTCTGTTTCCCCTCCGGTTACGGTAATTTCCGGATTTTCAATTATTTTTTCCGTGGGATATGCACCGTGGCCCTGAACGGTAATAGTATATATAAAATCCTGCTGTTCTGTGGAATCCAGCGCCTTTTCCACCTCTCCGATGAGAATATCGTCGGTGGGCCATGTGCCCAGAGGCGTATATTCCTGGATGTTCATCATTTCCTTGCTGATGAAGCTGTCAAATCCCATCTGAGTAAAAGCATTTCTCCGGCTGTAGAAGTTACCGCCGTTGTTATGTACCACATGGGAGCCATAACCCAGATTTTTCAGGTCGGAGGCAACACTTTCACAGGAGGTGGATTTCAGAATGGTTTTGTAAGGATACTCCCCCAGTCCGAAATACTGCATACCCATACCCGTCAGGATTTCAAATTCCGTGTTGGCGGTGCCTGCACCTACCACCGGAACCGTCAGATAACCGGAAGAGTAGTTGTTGTACAGGTTGTCAAAATTGGGCACCGGGTTTTCAGAGAAATTCAAAAAGTTTACTTCTTTTGGGTCTGTAAAGGATTCCAGCAATACGCAGATAATGTTGGGAAGATCTTCCCCGGCGGAAGGTTTGTCTTCCACTTTGGAAAGGGCTGCGTCCACCGTTTCCTGAGAATAATCTCTGGGGGCGGTCATGCCCTGGTCCACCACGCTGGCGGAAAAGCTGTATACAAATCCGTAATCCTCATAGCCCTGGGCAATATTTTCAAAATAATCTGCCAGTATATTGTTGCTTACCGCCGCCTGTGTTACCATGGGAATAAAAAATGCAAAAATTCCGATGGCGCCGATGCTGGCAAAACGATTTTGTTTTCCCTGATATATGGGGCCTTTTTTCCATAAAATTATGATTCCTGTCAGTACGGCGGCAACCAGAAGAATTACGGCAAGGGCCTCTTTGTTGCTGAAATAATTGCTCTGCATGGTAAACAGGTCGTTAATCAGTTTTACATCTGTATAGGTAAAGGGTGTAACTCTTTTGGCCAGGATACATCCGTTGATGGTTCCCAGAAACAGCCATGCCACACAGATAATGGTGCGCATCAGGGCCCGTCTGCGGAAGAAGTACACCAGATGCAGAGAGGTAAATACAATCATGGAATTATATAAAAATACCAGGCTCCGGTCGAACATGAACTGAAAAGCCCCGATAAAGGAATGTCTGGAAATCACTTCTATAAAAAAGCAGATGCCGCATGACAACAGATAATGAAATACCAGAGAATATCGGTTCAGAATATGTATCATGGTCTCTTTCTGCTCCGGCTTCAGGAGATGCTTTCGGGGACGGGCATTTCTTTTTTCGCGAAAAGCCTTGTATTTTGCTGTAACTTTCTGTAAAGTGTTTTTTGCAGTATTAAACATCTGGTCACCATCCTTAAATTATGCTGAAAATTCAATATGTGAACTAATTGTGAACAAAATATGAATATTAGAATTTCCATAGCAAAGATTAGCTCACTTTTTAAGAAAAGTCAACTGATAAAATCAAATTTTATACATACTATAATAAATATTAAGAATTTCTTTATAAATTTGGTGATATTTCCGAAGGTATATTATTATACTGGCAGAGAGGACAGAAATATGTTAAATGAAAAGGAAGTACAGGAATTTCTGGAAGAGACAGGAAGAACAGGCGGTATCATTCCCGGCCTGGATGCCATGGAAGCCCTGATGAAGGAACTGGGGGATGTGCAGGACAGGCTGAATACGATTCATGTGGCGGGAACCAATGGAAAAGGTTCCGTATGCGCCATGCTTTCTTCTGTGCTGCAGGAAGCCGGATACCGGACTGGCATGTATACATCTCCGGCGGTGTTCCACAGAAGAGAGCAGTATCAGGTGAATGGGGCATGGATTTCTCCTGCGGAGTTTACGGAGGTGGTAAACCGCGTGAAAGAAGGCTGTGACCGGGTAAAAGCAAAAGGCGGTCGGATGCCTACGGTTTTTGAAATTGAAACAGCAGCAGCTTTTCTGTATTTTTACCGGAAACGCTGTCAGGTGGTGGTACTGGAAACAGGCATGGGCGGAGAGGAAGACGCCACCAATATAATAAGGAAACCTCTGGTGAGCGTTCTCACCTCCATCAGCATGGACCATATGAAATTTCTGGGAAACAGTCTGGAGGAAATTGCCCGCAAAAAAGCCGGAATTGTCAAAGAAGGAGGAACAGCAGTGGCCCTTATGCCCCCACAGGCGCAGGTCAGGCAGATACTGGAGGAAGTGTGTGAAAGGCAGCAGGCGGTTCTTTCTTATGCAGAACCAAAACGGGCCCGCCAGGTGCGCAGAGAACAGGGACAGCTGCGCTTTTTCTGTGAGGAAGCGGGAGAAATCCGCCTGTCTATGACAGGAGGGTATCAGGTGGAAAATGCAGTCTGCGTACTGGAAACCGTAAAGGTACTGAGAGAGGCAGGGTGGGAGATCCCGGAGGAAGCCCTGGTGAAAGGGCTGGGACAGGCCCGCTGGGAAGGACGGTTTTCTGCGGTGTGTCAGAAGCCGTTGTTTCTGCTGGACGGGGCTCATAATGAGGACGCGGCAAAAAAATTGCGGGAAACTTTGAAAATGGGTTTTACAAATGGAAAAATAATCTATATAATAGGGGTACTTGCAGACAAAGAGCATGAGAAAATGTTAAAGCTCCTGCTGCCCCTGGCCTTTAAGGTATTTACCGTTACGCCGGATCATCCCAGAGGGCTGGACGGACAGGTTCTGGCAGATGAGGCCCGCCGCTGTCACGAAGATGTGACCTGTTGCCGGAAGGTTTCAGAAGCGGTGTCCGCTGCGCTGGCTCTGGCAGAGCAGGAAAATGCCGTGATACTTGCTTTTGGCTCTTTGTCGTATCTGAGAGAGATTAAGGAGAACATGTGCCATGATAGATAAAGGGAAAATAGAACAGGCTGTGACCCTTCTGCTGGAAGGAATGGGAGAGGACGTCAGCCGGGAGGGACTGAAAGAAACCCCCGGTCGGATTGCCAGAATGTATGAGGAGATTTTTGCAGGTATCGACCAGACGCCGGAGATGTATCTCACCAGAACCTTTTCGGTGAAGGACAGCGGTATGGTACTGGAAAAGGATATTGTGTTTTACTCCACCTGTGAACACCATCTGCTGCCTTTTTACGGAAAGGCTCACATAGCCTATCTTCCCGATGGAAAAGTGGTGGGACTGAGCAAACTGGCCAGAACGGTGGAGGTATATGCAAGGCGTCCCCAGCTCCAGGAACAGCTTACGGTTCAGATTGCAGACGCTCTGATGAAATATCTCAGGCCAAAAGGCGTAATGGTAATGGTGGAGGCGGAGCACATGTGCATGACCATGCGGGGCGTGAAAAAACCTGGCACCCAGACGGTAACACTGGTGACCAGAGGCGTCTTTGAGCAGGAGGAAAGGCTGCAGGAGGAATTCTGGCGCATGATGGGCCGATAGGCAGAAGGAAAAGCGCAGGGAAACAGAAGGCAGAGGACAGCGGAAACCGAAGACAGCAGAAAGAGGAGACAGCATGAAGATAGGAAACAGAATTTTTGAGACAGAGAAACATACCTATGTGATGGGGATTTTGAATGTGACGCCGGATTCCTTTTCAGACGGGGGCCGGTTTAACACCATTGACCAGGCCCTTGCCCATGTGGAGCAGATGACAGCAGAAGGGGCAGATATCATTGATGTGGGCGGAGAATCTACAAGACCGGGCCATCAGCAGATTTCAGCGGAAGAGGAAATGGAGCGGACGGCTCCCGTGATTGAAAAAATAAAAGAGCGGTTTGACATTCCTGTTTCTGCTGATACTTACAAATCAGAGGTGGCCAGAGCTGCGCTGGAAGCCGGAGCAGATATGATTAATGATATCTGGGGACTGAAATATGACAGGGAACTGGCAAAACTGATTGGAACCTCCGGGGCTGCCTGCTGTCTGATGCACAACCGGAAGGAAAGCCTTTACCGGAATCTTATGGAAGAACTGAAATCTGATCTGCAGGAAACACTGGCCCTTGCCAGGGCAGGAGGAATTTCAGATGAGAAAATAATACTGGACCCAGGGGTTGGCTTCGGGAAGACATACGAGCACAATCTGGAGGTAATCTGCAAATTGAATGAGCTGAAAAGTCTGGGTTTCCCCATACTGCTGGGAGCCTCCAGAAAGTCTGTCATCGGCCTGACCTTAAATCTCCCCGTAACGGAGCGGATGGAGGGCACCCTGGCTACTACTCTGCAGGCGGTGATGAGCGGCTGTGCTTTTGTGCGGGTTCATGATATCCGGGAAAACAAACGGGCCATTCAGATGGCAGAAGCCATCCGAGAAGGATGGAAGCAGGTGGAAAAGTGAAAGCCTGGGAGGAAACAGGTGCAGGAAAGACAGAAGGGACAGCAGATATGGAAAGAAACAGAAATCTGGACAGAATACACATCAGGAACCTGGAAGTGTTTGGAAAACACGGAGTGCTGCCGGAGGAAAACAGGCTGGGGCAGAAGTTCCGGATTAATGCGGTTCTCTATACCCATACCAGAGAAGCGGGATTAAAGGATGATTTAACAAAAACCATCCACTATGGAGAAGTTTCACGTTTTATGACGTCTTTTATGGTGGAACATACCTTTCAGCTTATAGAGACCGCGGCGGAGCAGATGGCACGGGCCCTGCTGCTTACTTTTCCCGCCATGGAAAAAATCAGGCTGGAAATCGAAAAACCCTGGGCGCCCATCGGCCTTCCCCTGGAAGCCGTGTCTGTGGAAATCCAGCGGGGCTGGCATCATGTGTTTGTGGCTCTGGGCTCCAATCTGGGGAACAGGGAAGAATATCTGGAACAGGGAATCGAGAGCCTGAGGAATCTGGAGGACTGTGTGGTGGAGCAGGTATCAGAAATTCTGGCCACCAGGCCTTATGGAATGACAGAGCAGCCGGATTTTCTGAATGGAATGGTAAAACTGCGGACGCTGCTGACTCCCTGGGAACTGTTAGAACAGCTTCACAGAATTGAACAGGCGGCGGGCCGGGAACGGCTGGTGCACTGGGGCCCCAGAACACTGGATCTGGATATTATTTTTTATGATGACTGTGTCATTGACACGCCGGAGCTGACCATCCCCCATCCGGATATGCAGAACCGGGAGTTTGTACTGAAGCCGCTGACAGAGCTGGCGCCCTGGATTCGGCATCCTCTGCTGGGAAAGACAGCGGCCCGGCTTCTGGAGGAACTGTAAGCCTTACAGATGGCCATTGCCGCAGGAAAAAGCGGAATTCTTATGGTAACGATCATATAACAGGAAGAAACGGGCTTTACACACCAGGGCTCATTTGCTATAATAGGAGCGGAAACGTCATCCTGTGGGGCCGGATGCTGATTTTACAGGGCCTGCCAGAATGAAAGAATAAATTAAGAAAAGCGAGGAATAACATGTTCAGATAATCCATTTTGTATCAACAGAAAATGTATGGAAAGATTTGCCTGAAGAAAATATGCTGCCAGGCGGCGTATTTGCTGCACAGAATTCTGCAGGGGAAATTCTTTTTCTGATTGTTTGCTGAAATGGATTTTGTACATGATATTCCGGATTTTGTCTGCACAGACGGATTACTGTCTGTCTGTAGAGCAATATGGAAAATTTATGATGTGATACCGGAATCATGTCCGGGAGAAATCTGCTTTCGGCGGCAATCTTTGCCTTCAGGTGAAAGCAGATTTTGACGTATTTCAGAACATGGGAATTCCCTGAATTCCGTCTCTGAAAGCAGTACAGGAGGAGGTATCATGATGTTACAGCTGAAAAATATAACTATTACCCACAGAAAAGATTTACGGGAAATCGTAAAGGATTTTTCCTTTGTATTGCATCCGGGCGACAAGGCAGTAATGATTGGAGAAGAAGGAAACGGAAAATCCACATTGCTGAAGCTGATTTATCAGGAAGCGCTGGTGGAACCCTATGTGGAGTACACCGGAGAAATTATCCGCAATAACCATCGCCTGGGCTATCTGGCTCAGGAATTGTCTCCGGAGCAGAAGCGGGGAAGGGTGGATGAGTATTTCTATCATATTCCTGAATTTTTTGAAAAAACCCCCAGGGAACTGGGAACTCTGGCCAGGGAACTGGGACTTTCCAAAAGTTTCTTTTTTGAGGACCAGGAAATTGCCACATTGTCCGGCGGGGAAAAGGTAAAAATGCAGATGGCGGGAATTCTGCTGAGTCAGCCGGATATCATGCTGCTGGATGAGCCCTCTAACGACCTGGATCTGGACACGCTGGAATGGCTGGAACAGTTTATCAGCCAGAGTGCCCTGCCGGTGCTCTATGTGTCCCATGATGAGACTTTTATCCGGCGGACAGCCAATGTAATCATTCATATGGAGCAGGTGAAACGAAAAACCCAGGCCAGACATACCATAGTGAAAATGGGGTATGAGCAGTATGTAAGGGAGAGGCTGAACAGTCTGCAGCGGCAGGAACAGCTTGCCCGCAAGGAGCGCAGCGAGCATGAAAGGCAGATGGAAAAATATCGGAAAATCCAGCAGAAGGTAGAATATCAGCAGAACATGATAACCAGACAGAATCCACACGGGGGCCAGCTGCTGAAAAAGAAAATGCACAGCGTAAAAGCCATGGGCCGGAGACTGGAAAGGCAGCAGGAAAACCGGACGGAGATACCGGACACAGAAGATTCCATCTTTGCCAGATTTTCCGAGGATATCCGGATACCAAATGGAAAAATAATTCTTGATTTAACCATTGATGCGTTATATGCGGGAGAAACCGGGACGCCGGGGCAGCCTGAAATGGGAAAAAAACTGGCGCAGAACATTCATCTCAGGGTACAGGGTCCGGAAAAAATCTGCATTGTGGGCAAAAACGGAACGGGAAAGACCACATTGCTTTCCCGGATTGCAGAGGAGCTGCTGGCCAGAACAGATATTCATGCGGCATATATGCCCCAGAATTATGAAGAACTGCTGGAACTGGAAAAAACCCCGGTGGAATTTCTGCAGAAATCTTATGATAAGGAAGAATACAGCAGAATCTGCACATATCTGGGCAGCATGAAGTATACAGCCGACGAAATGGAACACAGTATTTCTGAGCTGTCCGGGGGACAGAAAGCAAAGCTGCTGTTTCTGAAAATGAGCATGGAGAGAAATGACGTGCTGATTCTGGATGAACCCACCCGGAATTTCTCGCCTCTTTCAGGCCCGGTGATCCGGGAACTTCTTAAAAATTTTGGAGGCGCCATTATCAGCGTGTCCCATGACAGGAATTATATGGCCCAGGTCTGCAGCAGGATTTGCCGGCTGACAGAGCAGGGATTAGAGCCTGCCTGAAAACACTCCGGCAAAGAAGAAAGAGAGGAAGCGGATGGAAGAACAGAGCTTTGCCTTTGAAAAAGTTGATAAGGGAATCCGTATTCTGAGATGTTACGGCGCCAGCGGCAGGGTGGTAATACCAGAGGAGCTGGAGGGCCTTGCAGTGACGGAACTGGCGGATTATGCCTTTGCAGAAGAGATGGACGGGGAACCGGAACATTCCGGCGGCCTGCCCTGTATCTGCGGAGAGGCGCTGGAAGAACTGTATCTGCCCAGGACCATCCGGCGGCTGGGCAGATATGTGTTTTATAACTGTATCGGGTTTCGGAAGCTGTCTTTTTACAGCAATATCAGTTATATGGGAGCCGGCGGGTTCACCGGATGCGGAAAGCTGGCCCATCTTGTGTGCCGGCAGCAAACGGGGCCTTCCTGTCTCCGGGAAATCCTGCAGGATCTGAAACAGTCTGTGGCGGTGGAATGTTACTGGGACGGGCCTCTGGCAGAGGGACTTTCTTCCGGTGGCAGCAACCGGCAGGATGAGCCGGAAAGAAGCTCTGAACGGGAAAAAGCAGGATGTCGTCTGGTTTATCCGGAATTTTTTGAAGAAGCCGTGGAAAATACGCCGGCCAGAATTATTTCCACCCAGACCCACGGCATGGGCATTCAGTACAGGAATACCTTTCAGAACACCAGAATTATTTTTTCAGAGTATGATAAACTGTTTGAAACCGGGAAATATAATATGGATTTAACAGATAATATAAAAATGTCTGCGGCAAGGCTGTCCTGCCCCTGGGAATTATCGGAAACTGCCGAAAAAGAGTACAGCTCCTGGCTGAGACAGCACATCCGGGAAGGAGCAGTGTATTTTCTGGAACAGGAGCAGCGGGAAGTGTTGAAATGGATGGCAGAATCATTTGCAGAGACCAGGGAAGAACTGGAACAGATGATACAGGCGGCCGGAGACCGGAAAAACACCGAACTCTTAAGTGTCCTGATGGATATCTGCCATCGACGGTTTCCGGGGAAGCAGAAGCGGTTCGATTTGTTCGGGAAAGGTTGTCATGATGTTTGAGGAAGCATTACTGGAAAAAGTGGATATCTGCAATGAAATTCTCCGGGACTGCAGAAGTGAGCTGTACCTGAACCTGCGTTTTCTGGATGTGGCCCTTCACAGCCTGAGTCCGGAACCGTCCATGTCCCTGGCCACTGCGGCCACCGATGGTCTGGTCTACCGTTACAACCCGGAGTTTCTCACAGAACAGTATAAAATCGGGAATGTTTTGGTCAACCGCTGTTATCTGCACAGTATTCTACACTGTCTGTTGGGGCATATCTGGAAACAGAGACAGGAGGAAGAACTGATGTACTGGAATCTTTCCTGTGACATTGCGGCAGAATATGTTCTGGACAGTCTGCCCCTGCGCTGTCTGCGCAATCCCCCCAGACCTTACCGCCGGGCGGTGTATGACGGGCTTCTGAAAAAAATACCTGTTATTCACGGAGAGGGTGTGTTTCACCTGCTGCAGAAAGCAGAGCCTGACATCCGGGTGACAACCAGACTGATACAGGAATTTGCAGTGGACGACCATATGCTCTGGCAGCGGGACAGTTCCGGGGCCAAATCTCCCATGGAGCAGCAGAACCGGTGGCAGGATATCCGGGATAAAATGGAGACGGAACTGGAAACCTTCTCCAAAGAAGCGGCAGAGGATTCCAGGGGACTGCAGGAACAGCTTCGGGTGGAGAACCGGGAACGATATGATTACCGGGATTTTCTGAAAAAGTTCTGCGTTCTGAAAGAAGAAATGCAGGTGGATCTGGACAGTTTTGATTATATCTTTTACAATTATGGCATGGAATTATATGGAAACATGCCATTAATAGAGCCTCAGGAAACCCGTGAAGTGCAGAAAATCGAAGATTTTGTAATTGTCATTGACACCTCCATGTCCTGCAAAGCAGTGCTGGTGCGGAAATTTCTGGAGGAAACCTTCAGTATTTTAAGTCAGTCGGAATCCTTTTACCGCAGATTCTGTATTCACATTATCCAGTGTGATGAGCGGGTGCAGTCAGATGTGGTGATTGAAAATCAGAAACAGCTTGGAGAATATATGGAACAGTTTCAGGTGAAAGGCATGGGCGGCACCGATTTTCGTCCGGCTTTTTCCTATGTGAACACTCTTCTGGAGAAAAAAACCTTTCGAAAGCTCCGGGGGCTGATTTATTTTACGGACGGATTCGGAATTTATCCCCTTAAAAAACCGGTGTATGACACGGCTTTTGTATTTTTCCGGGAAGATTACCAGGATGTGGATGTGCCGCCCTGGGCCATTAAGCTGATTCTGGGGGAAGAGGAACTGCAGACATTATGAGAAAGAGAGACGGATCAGATTATGAATATCAGACGAGTGAAGGAAGAAATCAGAAATACCATAGAGTCTTATCTGAAAAAGGATGAATTCGGGGCTTACGAAATCCCTTCCATCCGCCAGCGTCCGGTGCTTCTTTTAGGGCCTCCCGGAGTTGGAAAAACCCAGATTATGGAACAGATTTCAAAAGAGTGCGGAATCGGACTGGTATCCTATACCATTACCCATCACACCAGACAGAGCGCCATCGGCCTGCCTTTTATTTCCAGAAAACAGTACGGTGGGCGGGAATATGCCGTGACGGAATACACCATGAGCGAAATTGTGGCGTCTGTTTATGAAAAAATGGAGCAGACGGGACTGAAAGAAGGAATTCTTTTTATTGATGAGATTAACTGCGTGTCGGAAACGCTGGCGCCGGCCATGCTGCAGTTTCTGCAGTGCAAATCCTTCGGCACCCATAAGATTCCCGAAGGATGGATGATTGTGGCGGCAGGAAATCCTCCGGAATACAACAAATCTGTCCGGGAATTTGACGTGGTGACCATGGACCGGGTGAAAAAGACTGAGGTGGAAGCAGATTTCGAGGTGTGGAAGGAATATGCATATCATCAGGGAATTCACGGAGCAGTGATTTCCTATCTGAATACCAGGAAACAGAATTTTTATCGGATGGAGACCACCGTGGACGGGAAAAATTTTGCCACCCCCAGAGGATGGGAAGATCTGTCAGATTTTATAAAGGTATACGAACAGCTGGGAAAAACGGTGGATTGGGAAGTGGCGGGCCAGTACATCCAGTTTCCGAAAATAGCGAAAGATTTTGCAAATTATCTGGAATTATATTATAAATATCAGACGGATTATCAGCTGGATGAGATTTTTCAGGGACATCTGGATGAAATCCTTCTGAAAAAAATTGCCCATGCTTCCTTTGATGAACGTCTCAGTGTTCTGGGGCTGATTCTTTCCAGGGTCAGTGAGGAACTGAAAAAGGCGGTGCAGTGGGAAGATTATATGGAAATGCTTCAGTCCTGTCTGCTGGAATTTCGGGAGCTGACGGAAACAGATGCTGATTCAGCGGATGGACGCCTGATGTTTTCCAGTGTGTGCCAGAAGTTAAATAAAGATTATACAAATAAGAAAAAGGCGGAACTTCTCACCCGTGAGGAGGAGAAGCAGTACCGCAGACTGATGCAGACCATGGAAAAATTCCAGCAGACCCTGAAACTGGAAGGGGCCGGGGAACCCCGGAAAGCATTTCAGCGTGTGGGAGAACTGTTTGAAGAGGAAAATCAGGGGTATGAACGACAGCAGGCGCTGGCATTGAGTACGTTGGAATATGCCTTTGATTTTCTGGAAGGAGCCTTTGGCACCGGACAGGAACTGGTGATGTTTATTACAGAGCTGAATTCGGGATTTTACAGTGTCAGATTTTTGCAGGACTGCAATTGTGAACGGTATTATCAGTATAACCGGGAACTGCTTTTTGACGAAAAGCGCAGAAAACTGCTGGAACGCCTGGAATAGAGAAACCATACAGGAAATGGCACAGGAAGAAAGGAGACATTATGAAAAAGACAACGATTCTGTTTGACCTGGACGGAACTCTGGTCAATACGGAAGAAGGTGTTTCAAAAAGCGTGCGGTACGCACTGGAAAGATATGGGCTGGAAGAACCGGACAGAGCCACAGTCCGGCGTTTTATCGGGCCCCTGCTGGCGGACTCTTTTCAGAGAGAATATGATTTTTCCGAAGAAAAGGCCAGAGAGGCAGATCTGGTTTTCCGGGAACGTTATGAAACCATCGGCCTGTTTGAATGTGAACTGTTTCCCGGTGTGGAGGAAGCATTAAAGACATTAAAGGAAAAAGGCTATAAAATCAGCGTGGCTTCTTCCAAAGAGGAAGTGCCCTGCCGACGGATTCTGGAACGTCTCGGCGTGGCTCAGTATTTTGACCTGATAGGGGGAGCCAGACTGAAAGAAAATATCGGTACGAAGATAGAAGTGCTCAATGATGTGATGAAACGTCTTGACATCAGAGATAAAGAAGAAGTGGTGCTGATTGGAGACAGCCGGTATGACGCCAGGGGAGCCAGAGAAGCAGGCATTGACTGCATCGGGGTTTCCTATGGATTTGAAGAAGATTTTGAGGAAATGAGAAAGGCCGGGGTAAAGGAAATTTTTGATACGCTGGCGGAAGTCATTGAATATCTGGAAAGGAGTACGGAAGATGAGCATTAAAATTGGTATTTTAGGTTATGGAAATCTTGGAAGAGGTGTGGAATGTGCGGTGAAACAGAATCCGGACATGGAACTTGCGGCTGTATTTACCAGAAGAGAACCGGAATCCCTTACCATTCTCACCGAAGAAGCGGCTGTGTGCCATATTTCTCAGGCAGAGGAATGGAAAGACAGGATTGACGTGATGATTCTCTGCGGAGGAAGCGCCACTGACCTGCCGGAGCAGACGCCGGAATATGTAAGGCATTTCAATGTGGTGGACAGTTTTGATACCCATGCGAAAATTCCGGAGCATTTTGCAAATGTGGATGCAGCGGCAAAGGAAAACAGCCATGTGGGAATTATTTCCGTGGGCTGGGATCCAGGAATGTTTTCTTTAAACCGGATGTATGCCAACGCAATTCTGCCGGAAGGAAAAGACTATACCTTCTGGGGAAAAGGCGTCAGCCAGGGGCATTCCGATGCCATCCGCCGGATTCCGGGTGTGAAAAATGCGAAACAGTACACCATTCCGGTGGACAGTGCTCTGGAATCTGTACGGGCAGGGGACAATCCGGAACTTACCACTCGGCAGAAACACACCAGGGAGTGTTTCGTGGTACTGGAAGAGGGAGCAGACGGGGCAAAGGTGGAAGAAACCATTAAGACCATGCCCAATTATTTTGCAGATTACGATACAACAGTGCATTTTATCAGTGAGGAAGAACTGCTGAAAAATCACAGCGGAATTCCCCATGGAGGTTTTGTAATCCGTTCCGGTAAAACCGGATGGGAACAGGAACACAGCCATGTGATTGAGTACAGCCTGAAACTGGATTCCAATCCGGAATTTACCGCCAGTGTGATTGTGGCTTATGCCAGAGCTGCTTATCGCCTGGCCCAGGAAGGCCAGACAGGATGCAAAACAGTATTTGATATTGCTCCGGCTTATCTGAGCCCACAGAGCGGGGAGGAACTGCGCAGACATCTGCTGTAAAAAGATGGCAGACAAATGACTGTTAATTTTTTCCGGAAATTGCCGATATGTATCATAGCTACGGATGGCATTTATTTCCAGGGAGATGGAAGTAAGTGCCATTTTTTATTCTACAGGAAATTCCTCCGGATTTCCTGTAAAATAAAAAACAATTACCGCACTTTTAATATCTGGTAAGGAGGAAAAATTATGTCAGGCAAAGTACAGGGAATTTCCGGAAACGGTTATTTTACACAGGCAGCTCAGGGATATGCAGATGGAGTGATACAGGAGGAAAAGAAGGGGAATTTCGGCGGGAAGCTGGCGGCGGAATATGCCCGTATGGAACAGGAAAAAATTCTGGATGAAATGGATCATTCTGCTGTGGAGTACAGAGGCTACGGGGCAGACGGAATGTGGAAAGGCAACTTTTTCTGTGAGGATTCCCGGAACAGGAAGGATGAAGATGCCAAAGATAAGGATGGACAGGAAAAACAGCCGGATATTTTGAAACATATATCTGACGAAGTAAGGGAAGAAGCAATCCGGAAGCTGATTGGGGACAGGAACGCGCCTTATTCTGCTCTGGCAGACGGAAACGGAGAGATTACCTATAACGGGGTGATTTTCCAGTGCGATTATGAGAATAACAGGCTGTGTCTGGGCGATGTGTCCAATCCGGATAACTGTCTGAATATCCCCCTGGAAAAAGGCGGCAGTCTGGTGGTAAACCGGGATAATATTGACGGACTGGTGAAAGCCATCGGCATGTTTTCACCGGCAGATGTGCGGCGGATTATGCAGGCCCTTGCACAGGACGCCAAAGTGCGGCAGACAGAGCTTCAGATTGAGGACGAGACCAGCGGGGAGCAGGTAGTGGAAAAAGAAGATAAGAAAACCGGTGAAATAAAAGCGCCGGGAGAAAACGATAAAAAACCTGGTGAGGAAAAAACACCGGAAGAACATGGAAAGACCGGCGTAGTACAGACGTTGGAGAAAGAAAAAGCAGAGTCCGACGAAAAAGCGGTACAGAACCGGAAAAAGGAAGGAGATCATGAATCAGAATAATAATCCTTACAGCAACAATGCGATGTTTAAATCCTGGAATGTGATTTATCCCGTATTTATTTATTTTGTGGTGACGAATCTGGCCATGTCCCTGTTTGCCATGCTGGCTTCCTTTCTGGGAGCCGATTACCAGAAACAGTACATGGCCCTGCAGACAGCGGCGGTGGCGGTAACCATACCTTTTATTGCCAGATATTATCAGAAGGACAGAAAAGAACCCACTGTGTTCTGGGAACATATGGGAATGGAATTTGCCCGGAAAACAAACCGTCAAAAAATCATCAACGGTCTGCTGATGTTCCTGGCAGGAGCGATAGTGGGCATGGCGTTAAACAATGTGCTGGCGCTGACCACACTGGAGGAAATTTCAGAAGGTTATCAGGAAGCGGCGGGGCATTTTTTTGCCGGCGGAATTTTCTTTGAGCTGCTGGGCGCCTGCCTGCTGACGCCTTTTCTGGAAGAACTGCTGTACCGTGGCGTGGTGTATGGAAGACTCTGTGACCTGATGATTCTGAATAATGAAAAGAAGACAGAAGAAGGCACAAAACGGGAACAACGCAGCAGGATAACAGCCATGGTGTTTTCGGCGCTGCTGTTCGGTGTGCTGCATATGAATCTGGTGCAGTTTGTCTATGCAGGCCTGCTGGGCGTTCTTCTGGCCTGGTTTATGGAAAAATCCGGTCATTTTTACGGAGCGCTGCTGGCCCATGTTGGGGCAAATCTCACCTCCGTGCTTCGGGTGGAGACGAGGCTGTTTGGATGGATGGAGCAGAATAAAGGCGTGTTTGCAGGAGCCACAGCAGGTCTTGTTCTGGCGGGAACTGTTCTGATTGGGGCAATCTGGCTGCTGAACAGAAAGGATCAGGCAGCATCAGACAGCTAAAAGTTGTGTCAGAGGAAAATTATTTTTGCATAAGTACAAAGAGGCGGCAGAGCATAAAAAAGCTCTGCTGCTTTTTTCGTTCTATCAGGAAAACTACTGCCACTTTAAAGACGGAAAGTGATTTGATGATATTTATACAGGCGTTTTTTCATGGAGAACTTTTTACTTCTTTTTTGGGACAGGGTGATTTGGTGGGTCATAGCGGATCCACAGGCTCATTTGCATTTTATTATCCTGCCAAAGAGTTGTTTTTTGTTGGGGATTTTAATCAGATGAAATATCCTGCACTGCCTGTAAGGTTTGTAATACAGCTTGCTATGTTTGCTCCATAAAAATAATGGGGTGATAATAAATACTCTGTGTCACAGTTTTGTAGTGTTATGAAATTTCCTGGAAGCCAGTATACAGGCAGGCCTTTGAAGACTGCCTGAGCAGTAAGGAGAGCCTGCATTTATATAGCCGTAATAGAAATCCATACGATAACGTTTTCAGGAGTTAGATAAATTTTCAATCCAGTATGTCTCATCACCGTGGTTCTGAATGTAACATTCAGGTGGAGTTTGTTTTAGCACCTGATAAACATTAAAGTAATCCGGATACGGACTGATAAGTCCCATGATTGAAAGGCCAAACCAAAAACCATTCCAGGGCTTCCAGGCAACAGGGCTAAACCAGAATATCACAACAGGCACAATCCCTGATAACAGAGGAAGTAAAGACATTAGGATAAATCTCCATTTTTTCAATGGATAAGAGACCAGAGCAACAGCAGCAAAAGACTTTAGATGAAAACCTATATAAACAGTTGCGTTTGAAGGATATACAATAGCGTGCAGCCATTCGTGGGCAATCAATCCGATAAAACCCGCAATAAATCCAATAACAAAAAATACAGGGGATATAGTCATTTCACCTGCAAAAAAAGTTTTAAGAAAAATGGATAAAAAAATTACAATGAATGGAAGAACCGCAAATGGTAATGCTTTTATCATCATTTCTTTTATTGTAGCAGGTAATACCATTTTCTTTGCGCTGCAATCCATATTTCCTTTTTGATAATCTGCTATTTCACTATTAATTATTCCAACCCATTTTATGTGTGGCATTGAAATCTTTCCTCCTGTAAAATCTGTATTCAACTATGTAACGAATTATAGCATAAAAATCCCTGGATTTCTACTATCTATCCAAAACCCTTATTCTTTTTCTTCGTAAGATACAGGCTTCAAGGTTGAAAAACGCCTTGGAATGGTACGGGGATGCCTGTATCCCTGTTCATAATCAGGAAAATACCTGCCTTTTGGGTATGCTATATAGCAGGTTTGTTTATAGCGGAAGGACTTGTTATTCTTTTGCATTTTGCATTGGGAAAGAACATGCTTGTGGGTGATGTGTTTGGTGCAGAGACTGCTACGTTGATTACTTATTACGGCTATTTTATAATAGCGGGTGTTGCATTGTTTTACTGGAAAGTGATTGAAAAGAAACCTTTGACTGCAATGGGACTGTCAAAAGAAACTGCACTTATTTTGCCCAAAATGGAACCCCTTTTATTTATATTTGTTTGCCGCCCCTTCGCACTATCTGGCATCCTTTGCATCTACCACTTTAAATCCTCAATATCAAAACTTTCTGTTTTCAAATCACAATAATATCTGCCTTTTATTGCAGTAAATTTTAATACACAGTAATCCGGGTCAGTTACGCCCTGTTTATAATACATGGTATCCCCGGTACGCCAGATTTCCCGCTTCGTTTTATCGTCCTGCAGGACTTCCATTGTACCAGTTAGCATTATGCCCTCATATTTGAAGCGTCCCTTACTGAAAAAATAAATACTTGCCTTTGGATTTTTCATAAACTGCCGGGTGCGCATAGCGGATGTATTGGTTGAAAAATAAAAACAGTTCCCCTCAATCCTGCGTGGTGCAAACATTGCTTTTATATTTGGGAAACCATCTTCATCTACGGAAGCAATAAATGCCACTTTTTGTTTTTTAATAAATTCAATGATATGTTCTCCTGTTTTCATCGGAAATGCTCCTCTCTGTAAAAATTATTTGTCTGTATGCAGATTATCAGTCAGGGTTTTAAGTATTCGAGCAAGATACCGCTCAAATTCTCTTAGTTCTTCTTCTGAAAAGCCCTGATAAAATAATGCGTTCATCTGCTGAGATACCAATTCATATTTTTCCTGTAAAGATTTTGCATACTCAGTGAGTGACACAATCGTTTGCCGGCGATTGTGGGGATTAATATTTCTTTCAACAATTCCCTTATTTACCATTCCATTTATGACAACAGATACGGTATTTTTTGCAAGAGAGGTTTTTTCACTTATTTCACTGATCGTAAGATTATCTGTTTTCCATAGAATAAATAAAATCCGTCCCTGCCCGCCGCTTATTTCAATGCCGTTATCAAGGAGTAACCGTTCAAAAATCCTGTCCTGAAGCTGTTTAATCTGTGTAATATAAAATCCACCTTTCGTTTCTATGGATGTCACCTCAATTCCTGTTAGAATATTTCTATATAGAACAATTATATCAAAAAAAATTTGGAAGATCAATCTCCAGGCTGAAATTTTTCATTGTGTAATTCTCAAAAAGTAATATGCGCAGAGTCTGCCCATTTTGTTTCAGATCTAATAAAATGGATATACTAAAAAATGCAACATTTCTTACAAAAATGTTGCATTTTTTCTTTACAGTTCTTATATCGGAGCTTCTCTGAAAAACTTTAGCCCCTGGATTCATTTTTAAGGATAAAATTTATGACAAATCAATTTTCATAAAAATGGAATCCCGCTCATCCTGTTCAATTCCCAGATATTTTTTGGTTACGCCATAAGAAGAATGATTGAAAATATCCATTAACAGAGCAGGCGGAACACCCTGTTTCCATGCATGATAGCCAAAGGTTTTGCGGAGAGAATGGCAGCTCACATGGGAGGTGTGCAGTGTTTCTTCTGCCGCTTTTTTCATAATACGGAAGGCCTGAGAACGACTCAGAGGCCTTCCGTAATTGGTTGTTTTGGTAAAAAGATAATCTTCCGGAGCCGGATTACGGCTTTTCATATAGAGCTTCAGTGTTTCTTTCAGGTGATTATTCAGCGCCACGATATTTTCTTTTCCGGTTTTCTGTTCCCTGAGAAACAGATGGTCTCGAAAGCATGTCCCGTCAAAATCATAAACGTCTTCCCAGTTCAGATTCAGAATGTCGCTGATACGCAGGGCGGTGTGCAGCCCAAACAGGACCAGAGAATAGTTTCTGATGTTGGGGTGGCAGTTCTGATAGTAATTCAGAAATTTTTTCAGTTCATCTTTTCCGCGAATTGGTTGTGTTGTTCCCATATTTCATACCTCCGTTCTGCAACATTTTTGTAAGAACTGTTGCAAAAGTTTTTTCTTATGTGGAAAAGTCTTTCAGCTTTTCTGTACAGGAAAAATCCTTCGGATTTTCCATGTGATAAAAGTTTACCACGGTAAAGTGCAGGAAAACAGGATTTTCCATTGTGGAGGAAATGTGCGGCCTGCAGATTCAGAAAGAAGTCTGGATTTCGCAGGAGAGAACAGGAGGTTTAAAATGCTGAAATTATCGGTAAGACCAGGGGAATATGTGCTGATTGGAGACGATATCAAGCTGGTATTTGCGGGAGGCAGTTCCAATAATCTGCGGATTCTGATTGATGCCCCCAGAGCTTATAACATTGTGAGAAGTGAAGCGCTGGAGCGTTACGGTATGGCGGCAGATCCGGGCAACGAGGTAAAGCATTACCGGGACAGAGAAATTTCCCCGGAAGCAAAGGAAAAAATCAAAGCCATTCTTATGGCGGAGCGCAGGAAAGCGCGCAGGGAAGAGCGGACAGCAGAGTTACACAGGTAATAATGCGGAGAAATCCTCTGCTTATTATAAAGTGCCGGCAGCGCTGCCGGAATACAACAACATCCGCTGTCTCCTGCAGACTGAAAGGCAGGAGGCAGCCCACATGCACGCAAACGGATTTGCGGCATTCAAAGACAAGGAGGAAAAATTATGTCAATGGTAGTACAACACAATTTAACAGCCATGAACTCGAACAGAATGCTGGGAGTTACCACCAGCGCTCAGGCAAAATCTTCGGAGAAATTATCTTCCGGTTATCGGATTAACCGTGCAGCAGACGATGCGGCAGGTCTGACCATTTCTGAGAAAATGAGAAAACAGATTCGCGGTCTGGATCGTGCATCCACCAATGCAGAAGACGGTGTTTCCGCAGTGCAGACAGCAGAAGGTGCTCTGACAGAAGTACATTCCATGCTGCAGCGTATGAATGAACTGGCTACCCAGGCTTCCAACGGAACCAATTCAGAATCTGACCGGGATGCAATTCAGGCGGAAATCAACCAGCTGACCACAGAAATTGACCGTGTGGCTGAGACAACCAAATTCAATGAGATTTATCTGCTGAAAGGCAACCGTGCCGGTGCAGTGACTACCCAGAAAGTAGCAGCCCATGACGCAGGCCTTAAGGGAACACTCACTGATTTGGGCGGCGGAACATCCACTTTCACGCTGGATAAAGCTCTGGAAAACGGAGATAAGGTTACCATTGCCGGACAGGAATATACCATTGGTACCTCAGAAAACCATAAAGAAGCCGGAGAACTGAATACTTCTACGGACGGGTATGTAAAATCTGACGCTGTTCCATTTATCACAACTACCCTGAATGCAGGAGACAGCGTAACCTATCAGGGAAATACCTATACTTTAACCGATAAAATTGCGGCTGATGACCTGAAATGGAAAGCAGGCGATAAAGTAAAGGTTGGAGATGTGGAATTTACAGTAGCTGCCGGCAGCGGTGCCCCTGATGAAGCGGCAGGAACTGTTGGTGTGGATGTAGTTGCAAAATTTGTGGAATCTGCTCTGGCAGACGGAAAGCAGGTTGTGGGAACCAATGTGACCGTATCTGAAACAAAAGCGGGTGCTACTGATAATTCAGATGTGACGAAGGCGGGAAACTTTACCATAGTTTCTGCTCTGGAAGCAGGAGAAATCAGTTCTGCAAAAGTGGTAGACAAAACAGCGGCAACCATCGCCAAAGCAGGGGCAGGACTTACCACAGTAGCCGCAGCATTCAGTACAGGGGACAGCGTTACCATTGGAGGCGTTACCACGACAGCCACAGCGGAAACTCCAATTGCCGCAAAAGATGTATACGATGCAGTCAACGGACTGGCTGTGGGAGGTACAGTAGTAATTGGAAGCGGTACAGATCAGATTACCTATACAATCGTTGATGAAGCGGATGTGGATGAAGAAGCCTTTAAACTTACAAAAGATGCGATTCTGGCAAAGATTCATGATGGTGACAGTGTCAGCACAGACGGAGGAACAACCACCAATACCGTTATCGGTGACATTGCCCTGCCAAAGAGCGATGAAAAAGTAATCAGCGCCAAAGAGGCTTATTCCATGATGGCAGAAGAACTGCAGAAGGCTTCCAGTATTGGAGCCGACGAGGCAGCTGCCGTAACAAATGATGGAAATGGAAAATTCACCATTACACAGGGTTCTGTGGAAGTGAAAAAATCCCTGTCCTTCAATCTCCATGTAGGTTCTGACGCCGATATGACCAATAAGATTACCGTTGATATCGACGCCATGGACGCAGCAGGACTGGGTGTAAAGAACCTGAATGTATCCGATGAAACCGGAACAGCCGCAACCTATGCAATCGACGCCATTGCAGACGCAATTTCCAAAGTATCCGCACAGCGTTCTGCTCTCGGTGCAGTTCAGAACAGACTGGAGCACACCATTGCCAACCTGGATAACGTTGTGGAAAATACCACAGCAGCAGAATCCAGAATCCGTGATACGGATATGGCATCCGAGATGGTGGAATACAGCAAGAACAATATTCTTGCACAGGCAGGCCAGTCCATGCTTGCACAGGCAAATCAGTCCACACAGGGTGTACTGTCCCTGCTTCAGTAAGCAGTGCAGCCTGTTATTCAGCAGACAGTATGATATGCTGCAATATAAAAGACGCCGGAATGAGCCGGCGTCTTTTTTTCATCTTACAGGAAAGACCTTGCTGCTATAAAGCGTTAAAGTCCATGACTTTCCTATAAGATAAAAATATGGATGCGCACTCGTGCGGACTGTATAAATTTTTTCAGTTGTAAAAAAAATTTCCGTATGGTATAGTCAGGTCAGCGAATGGAATTTCCCCCACATACAATTTGTATTCAGGAGAGCCGACAGAGACTGATGTTGAAAAGGAAAGAGAAGGAGAACAATCAAATGAAAGCACCGAAAAACACTTCAGGAGCGGGACTTCCCACCGGGGATCTGAAAAATATTCCGGGAATCGGGAAAAAAATGGAACAGCATCTGAAAAATATTGGAATTCACCGTATTGAAGATTTAAAGGGAAAAGATCCGGAAGAACTCTATGGACAGGACTGTCTGAAAAAAGGGTTTCAGGAGGACAGGTGCGCCCTGTATGTATACCGCTGCGCAGTATATTATGCGGAGCATGAACAGCACGAAGAGGAAAAATTAAACTGGTGGTACTGGAAAGAGAAAGAATATCCGGAAAAATGATGTCTGCCAGTCTGCAATTCTTACACAATTCTCACACAATTCGTAAAAATCTGAATTGCTTCCGGATTTTAAACGGTAAGATAAAAGAAAAATCAGGAAATATCAGCAGTGAATTGTTTGCAATCACTGCTTTTTTGTAAAACAATTCATTATATTATCTAAAAATAATTATTTATATTCATATATAATCAGATTATATGAAAATAGAAAGAAAAAAACTGTTTACAGCGAAGGAAAAAAGGTGTATAGTTAGTTCAGACAGAGCAATGATTTACCATGATAAAGTGCCAGGAATGGACAGCAGGGAGGATGAGAGAATGCAGGAAACAAAAAGAACAGCCATGGGCATGTATGACCCGGCGCTTGAACATGACAACTGCGGAATTGGCGCGGTAGTTAATATCAAAGGAATAAAAAGCCACCGGACTGTGGAAAATGCATTGAAAATTGTGGAAAATTTAAAACACAGAGCCGGAAAAGACGCAGAAGGAAAAACCGGAGACGGTGTGGGAATTCTGCTGCAGATTTCTCATAAATTTTTCAAAAAGGCCGCCCAGGAAGCGGGAATTACGCTGGGAGAAGAGCGGGATTACGGAATCGGCATGTTCTTCTTTTCTCAGGATGAACTAAAACGGAACCAGGCCAGAAAAATGTTTGAAGTCATTGTAAAAAAAGAAGGCATGGAATTTCTGGGCTGGCGGAACGTACCCATTGCTCCTGGACAGCTTGGCCAGAAAGCCGTAGACTGTATGCCTTATATCATGCAGGGGTTTGTAAAGCGGCCCAAAGGGGTGGAACGGGGACTGGATTTTGACCGGAGGCTTTATGTGGCAAGACGTGTTTTCGAGCAGTCCAGCGACGACACCTATGTGGTATCCCTGTCCAGCCGTACCATTGTATACAAAGGCATGTTTCTGGTGGAGCAGCTTCGGCTGTTTTTTGCAGATTTGCAGGACAGAGATTATGAATCGGCCATTGCCACGGTGCATTCCAGGTTTTCCACCAACACCAATCCCAGCTGGGAGCGGGCCCATCCCAACCGTCTGATTGTGCATAACGGGGAAATCAACACCATCCGGGGAAATGCCGACAAAATGCTGGCCAGAGAGGAAACCATGGAGTCCGAATATTTAAAAGGGGAACTGCAGAAGGTGCTTCCGGTGGTCAATGCGGAAGGCTCCGACTCCGCCATGCTGGACAACACCCTGGAATTTCTGGTAATGAGCGGTATGGACCTGCCCCAGGCGGTGATGATGTGTATCCCGGAGCCCTGGGCCAACGACCGGCGGATCGGGCGGAAAAAGCGGGACTTTTACCACTATTATGCCACCATGATGGAGCCCTGGGACGGCCCGGCGTCTATTGTATTCAGCGACGGAGATCTTATGGGCGCGGTACTGGACCGGAACGGACTGCGGCCCTCCCGGTATTATATTACCGAGGATGACAACCTGATTCTTTCCTCGGAAGTGGGAGTGCTGGATATGGATCCCACCAGAATTGTGGCAAAGGAACGTCTCCGTCCGGGAAAAATGCTTCTGGTGGACACGGTACAGGGCAGAGTTATTGACGATGATGAATTAAAGGAAAAATATGCGGGCCGGCGGCCCTACGGAGAATGGCTGGACCGGAATTTAATCAGTCTGGAGGATTTGAAAATTCCCAATCAGCGTGTGCCGGAATATGAGAAAAAAGAACGCCAGCAGATGCAGAAAACCTTTGGTTATACCTATGAATCTCTGAAAGAAGCCATTCTTCCCATGGCCAGAAACGGCGTGGAAGGCACAGCGGCCATGGGAATTGATACCCCCCTGGCAGCGCTGGCGGGGGATCACCAGCCGCTGTTCAATTATTTCAAACAGAAATTTGCCCAGGTGACCAATCCGCCCATTGATTCTATCCGGGAAGAGGTGGTGACCAGTACCACCGTATATATCGGGGAAGACGGGAACCTGCTGGAGGAAAAACCCATCAACTGCCAGGTGCTGAAAGTTGACAATCCCATTCTCACCAATACGGACCTGATGAAAATTAAGGCCATGAAGGTGGAAGGCTTCAAAGTAGTGGAAATACCCATTATTTATTACAAGAATACCAGTCTGGAAAAAGCCATTGACCGGCTCTTTGTGGAAGCAGACCGGGCTTACCGGGACGGAGCCAATATTCTGATACTGTCAGACCGCGGGGTAGACGAGAATCATGTGCCCATTCCTTCTCTGCTGGCGGTGTCTGCACTGCAGCAGCATCTGATTAAGACGAAAAAGCGTACTGCGCTGGCAATGATTCTGGAGTCCGGGGAACCAAGGGAGGTACATCACTTTGCCACACTGCTGGGATATGGAGCCTGTGCCATCAACCCATATCTGGCACAGGATACGGTAAAGCAGCTGATTGACGACCACATGCTGGACAAGGATTACTATGCGGCCATTGCAGATTACAACCATGCCATTATCCACGGGATTGTAAAGATTGCAGCAAAAATGGGAATTTCCACCATTCAGTCCTATCAGGGGGCCAAAATTTTTGAGGCAATCGGCATCAGCTCCGATGTGATTGAAAAATATTTTACCAATACGGTAAGCCGGATCGGCGGCATTACGTTAAAAGATATTGAGCAGGATGTGGACGCTCTTCATTCCAGTGCCTATGACCCTCTGGGGCTGGAAACAGACCTGACGCTGGAAAGCCGGGGCCGCCATAAAATGCGAAGCGGCGCAGACAGCCATCTGTATAATCCTCTGACAATTCATCTGCTGCAGGAATCCACAAAGCGGGGGGATTACCAGATGTTCAAACAGTACACGGAAGCGGCGGACAGAGAGGAAAAGAAAGCCAATATCCGGGGAATGCTGGATTTTCATTATCCGAAAAAAGAAATACCGTTAGAGGAAGTGGAAAGTGTGGATTCCATTGTGACACGGTTTAAGACAGGAGCCATGTCCTACGGTTCCATTTCTCAGGAAGCCCATGAGACACTGGCAATTGCCATGAACCGCCTGCATGGAAAATCCAACAGCGGTGAGGGCGGAGAGAGTCCGGAACGTCTGGTGACAGGTTCTGACGGAAAAAACCGCTGTTCCGCCATCAAACAGGTGGCTTCCGGACGGTTTGGCGTCACCAGCCGCTACCTGGTCAGCGCAAAAGAAATTCAGATTAAAATGGCACAGGGGGCAAAACCGGGAGAGGGTGGCCATCTGCCGGGACAGAAGGTTTATCCCTGGATTGCACGGACCAGACTGTCCACACCGGGAGTATCGCTGATTTCCCCGCCGCCTCATCACGATATTTACTCCATTGAGGATCTGGAGCAGCTTATTTACGATTTAAAAAATTCCAACAAGGATGCAAGGATTACGGTAAAATTAGTGTCAGAAGCGGGCGTTGGGCCCGTTGCGGCGGGGGTAGCCAAGGCAGGCGCGCAGGTGGTGCTGGTGTCCGGCTATGACGGCGGGACGGGGGCGGCTCCCAGCAGTTCCATCCACAATGCGGGGCTGCCGTGGGAACTGGGGCTTTCCGAAACCCATCAGACCCTGATTCTGAACGGCCTCAGGAACAAAGTGCGGATTGAAACAGACGGCAAGCTGATGACTGGCCGGGACGTTGCCATAGCAGCCATGCTTGGGGCGGAGGAATTTGGTTTTGCTACGGCCCCGCTGGTGACAATGGGCTGCGTGATGATGCGCGTCTGCAATCTGGATACCTGCCCGGCCGGGATTGCTACCCAGAATCCGGAGCTCCGGAAACGTTTTGCAGGGAAACCGGAATATGTCATGAATTTCATGCGTTTCATTGCAGAAGAATTGCGGGAGTATATGGCAAAATTAGGCATCCCTACCGTAGACGGGCTGGTAGGCCGCAGCGATTTGCTGAAAGTCCGGGAAGGGCTGAGCGGGCGGGAGCAGGAATTGGATTTGTCAAGGATCCTGAATAACCCATTTGCAGGGCCGAAGGCAAACGTCATTTTTGACCCGAAGCAGGTCTATGATTTTGAACTGGAAAAGACAAAGGATGAACAGGTGCTGATGAAGCAGTTAAAATTTGCGCTGGAAGGCGGGCAGAAACGCAGCATTGACGTGGAGGTAAGCAACACGGACCGTTCCTTTGGCACAATTTTTGGCTCGGAAATTACCAAACGGTTTGACGGGGCATTGGATGAGGACACCTTTTTAGTGAAGTGCACCGGGGCAGGCGGCCAGAGCTTTGGGGCCTTTATCCCAAAAGGGCTGACGCTGGAACTGGTGGGCGACAGCAACGACTATTTTGGGAAAGGGCTTTCCGGCGGCAAGCTGGTGGTATCCCCGCCTGCCGGGGTAAAATACCGGCAGGAAGAAAACATCATTATCGGAAATGTTGCCCTTTACGGCGCGACCAGCGGAAAGGCCTTTATCAATGGGGTTGCCGGGGAGCGGTTCTGCGTCCGCAACTCCGGGGCAAACGCGGTGGTAGAAGGCGTTGGGGACCATGGCTGCGAATACATGACAGGGGGCAGGGTAGTTGTCCTTGGGAAAACGGGGAAAAACTTTGCGGCGGGCATGAGCGGCGGCATTGCTTATGTGCTGGACGAGGATAACGACCTGTATACCAGAATCAATAAGGAAATGGTATTTTCGGAGGAAATCACTTCAAAATACGACGTTATGGAATTAAAGGATATGGTCCAGGAGCATGTGGCATTGACAAATTCCCGGAAAGGGAAGGAAGTGCTGGGCCATTTCAGCGAATACCTGCCAAAATTCAAGAAAATCATCCCCTATGACTATAACCGGATGATGACGGCAATGGTACAGATGGAAGAAAAAGGCTTAAGCTCAGAACAGGCACAGATCGAAGCGTTCTATGCCAGCATTGGGCATTAGGAGGGATGCATAAATGGGAAAACCAACAGGATTTATGGAATATGGCAGGCAGGCTGCCAAGGCAGCGCCGCCCAAAGAGCGCATTGGGAATTTTCAGGAATTCCACACCCCTTTAAGCAAAGAGGAGCAGCAGAAGCAGGGTGCCCGGTGCATGGCCTGCGGCGTGCCTTTCTGCCAGTCCGGCATGGAGCTGATGGGGATGGTGTCCGGCTGCCCCCTGCACAATTTAGTGCCGGAATGGAATGATTTGGTTTACACCGGCAACTGGGAACAGGCCTACAGCCGGCTGATGAAAACTAATAATTTCCCGGAATTTACCGCACGTGTCTGCCCTGCGCTCTGCGAGGCTGCCTGTACCTGCGGCCACTATGGGGACGCCGTTTCCGTAAAGGAAAACGAGTATGGGATTATTGAAAATGCCTATAGGCAGGGATTTGTAAAGGCAAGGCCCCCAAGGGTACGCACAGGCAAAAAGGTAGCCGTCATAGGTTCCGGCCCTGCGGGGCTTGCAGCCGCAGACCAGCTAAACAAACGGGGGCATCTGGTGACGGTGTATGAGCGGGACGACCGGGTTGGCGGGCTTCTGATGTACGGGATTCCCAATATGAAGCTGGAAAAGCAGGTGGTGGAGCGGAAAACCCGCCTGATGGCGGAGGAGGGGATTACCTTCCTTACCAGCGCCAATGTTGGGAAGGACGTGAAGGCATCCCAGCTTCTGAAAGAGTATGACCGGGTGATTCTGGCCTGCGGGGCAAAAAACCCCCGTGACATCAAGGCACCAGGACGGGATGCCAAAGGGATTTACTTTGCTGTGGATTTCCTTGCAGCTACTACAAAGAGCCTTTTGGATTCCGGGTTAAAGGACAATAAATACATTTCTGCCAAAGGCAGAAAAGTGGTGGTAATCGGCGGCGGCGACACGGGGAACGACTGCGTGGGCACCTGCATCCGCCATGGCGCAGCTTCTGTTACCCAGTTGGAAATGATGCCAAAAGCCCCGGACAGGCGGGCGGAGGATAACCCGTGGCCCCAATGGCCCAGGGTCTGCAAGACAGATTACGGCCAGGAAGAAGCCATTGCCATCTTTGGCCATGACCCACGGGTGTACCAGACCACCGTCAAGGAATTTTTAAAGGATAAAAACGGGAAACTCTGCGGGCTGGTTACCGTAAAGCTGGAAAGTAAAAAAGACGAAAAAACAGGGCGCGCCATAATGGCGGAGGTTCCCGGCTCCGAAAGCCGGATGGACGCAGACCTGGCCCTGATTGCAGCAGGTTTTTTAGGGACGGAAAAATACATTGCCGATGCCTTCGGTGTCACGCTGGATGGGCGTACGAACGTAAAAGCCCCCAAGGGCCGGTACAGCACAAATGTAAAGCACGTGTTCACTGCCGGCGATATGCACCGCGGCCAGTCCCTTGTAGTCTGGGCCATCCGGGAAGGACGGGAAGCCGCCCGGGAGGTGGATGAAAGCCTGATGGGCTATACGAATTTGGGGATTTAATATCAGGGAAGGGCTGGCCGGATATAGAGGGAGCTGTCGCATTAAGAAAAATGATACAAGATATAGTTGGTATAAATCATTCTTCTATACTATATTTTGTATATGTTTTGCTTAATGCGACAGCCCTTTTCGCTCTGGAACGGCAAAATTGCCAATTCCCCTTTTTCATAGTTGGTTAAAGTATAATTCAAATCTAACGGACGGAGCACGGCATGGTATTTACTTTTCGCAATGCAGTTTTCGATGATCTCTTTCTCATAGATTCTTTCCATAGAAATTCTCATTCCTCTTTTTAAATAATGAGGGTTGTGAGGGTATTGTGCTGCAAAAATTTTTTGGAACAGGACATATGTTTTGGTTTTGGGGTTGATTTAACAATATAATAGCCAAAAATGCAAGGGAGAAAAAGAAAATATGCCATCTGTTGCGGAAACACTGCCATTTTGAGTGTGGCACACAGTAGCTCCCCATTATGTACAAATATGGCTGTTTTCCGCCGCAGGCACTTATTCAAAAATCCGCACATGTTCCGCCGACAAGGATTGGATCTCCTGAATCAGCCGCTGGAAATCAGAAATCAGTTCCTTGGAACAGCTTTCCGCCTGCCCATAAATCTCCATCAGTTCCTCCGTGCGCCCTGCGCATACAGCGGAAATCATTTCTGTCCCATAAGCATGGAAATCCTTGTGTTTGCTGCCAAGGCCTTCCCACAGGCCTGTAATCCTTGGGTTTATGGGGTGGAAGGCATAATAAAAGTGCCCCAGGCCGCATTTGGTGCAGTCTGTCTGCAGTACCCGCAGCTTCCCTGACTGGGCGATGCTTTTTAAGGTGCCCAGCCAGTCTTTGTGGGCGCCAATTGCACTGTTCAGGCAGTTGAGGACAATTTGGTTGTCCAGCATATAAAATGCATCCCGGGCCATCGTTCCCATAATTTTTGTGGATTCATCCAATTGTGTTTCGATGGTTTTGGCTGGTTCCACAAGCTCTCCAATGGAATGGCTGGCAGAAGCCAGGGAGTCGGCATTTTCTTTCAGGCTCTGGCACTGCTCGTTCACATGCTGTATCTGGTTATCCAGTTCAGTCATGGAACTGCTGATTTCTTCGCTGGAAGCAGCCAGGGAGGAAACCGAGTCTGTAATATGGTCCATGCCAATCCGGTTGTTTTCGGTAAGCTTCCATACATTTTTTATTGTCCCGTCAATTTCTTCCAGCTTGGCTACCGTGGTATCTACGCTGGAGGAGCTTTTCTGGGAAGCAGTCTGGATATCGCTGATAAAGGTGCCAAGGCGCCCGGTCAGGGATTTTGTTTCATCTGCAAGCTTCCGGATTTCCTCTGCGACGACGGAAAATCCCCGTCCGGCATCCCCGGCGCGTGCTGCTTCTATAGAAGCGTTTAAAGCCAAAAGGTTGGTCTGGGCAGAGATGGCATGGATGGCGGCAATTGCTTCGTTCATATTTTGTATAATTTCAAGGAGCCCATAGATATCCTCCTTCATATCCCTTGCAGTGGAACTGGTGGAAGCAGACAGCTCCGTAATGGTAGTAAGGGCGCGCTCGCTGCCGCGTATGTCCTTCATGATCCCGGCAGATTCGTCAGACAGTTCAATAATCGTATCTGTCAGGCTGCTGTGCGCCCGGGACGCTTCTGTGGAGATTTCGGCTGTCAGTTCGGTGGATGCGCCGATTGCCTCAAGGGCACCGGAAACGGAATCGTTAATCTGCTCCATAGCTGCTACGTTTGATTCTAAGGTTAAATCCATGGAGCTCATCTGGATCACGGCATCCATGGTTTTTGTGACGGCCTGCTCAAATTCTTTCCGCCCTGCCGTCAGCCGTTGGTGGATATTGTTTAATTCCCCGTTTGCTGGCTCATACTGCATATCCGCCAGCTTTGAAATAGATGCAATGGCGGCATGGAACGCTTTTTTCCTTAATCTCATAATGTTTTGTCCTTTCAGCCTTAAGTATTTTGCATTTTCTGCCTACATTCGTCACATATGTAGTTCACTTTTAAATCGTAGGAAATCATAGGGATGCTTACCTGCTTCTGGATCTGTTCCGTCAGGTCCTCCAGCAGGATATCAGAAAGCTTCCCGCAGTTCCTGCATACCAGATGGTCGTGCCGGCGTATCTTATCATACCGGTCTGGATACCCTTCCACTGAAATTTTCCGTATCATCCCTTGCTGGTACAAGGAAGATAAGTTGTTGTAAACAGTGGCTTGGGCAACGGATTTGTTTTCCGCTTTTAACTGCTGGTGGATTTGTTCTGCAGTTAAATGGGAAACCGAATGGTTGATAATTTCTAAAATATTTGCTGCATTTTTTGTCATAACTCCACTCCTTAAAATTTAAAATGTAACCGAACCCCAAACCCCTCTGAAAAACATCGGGGCTTAAGCGGAAACCTCCTATAAAAAAGAATGCGCACAGCGCATAATTGTTTATTTTCTTATAGGAAATTCATACACTTTAGCACTTCACAGTAACACGGTCTTTCCTATAAGAAAATAAAATTAGAATTATTCTAATTCTAACATTTTCCAGATATTTGTCAAGGCTGAAAAACAGCAAATGCTGGAGGATGGTAGGTAAATACAAGAAAACAGAGGGACAGGATTCCCACGGCCACGCAGAGGGGGAGCGTATGCCCCTGCAGCCTGCAGGAGAGGGTAAACCTGTAAGCGGACAGGAATGCCACTGTAACGCTTAGGAAAAAACAAACAAGGTCCAGGAAAAAAATATCTTTCCCAAGGATGGCGGTATACCCATAGAAAAATGCCGGTATAAAAAAAGTCCCTGCCAGAATCCCAAAACACAGCGCAGAAGCAATGCAGGGAAATTCCCCGTTCCATTTTTGGCGCAGAGCAGCGGAGGACAGGAGCATGGGGAAAAATAGCAGCTTCATATGCTCCCATACGGATTCGCTGACAGGGGAAAAGAGCCCAACGAAGAAATTTTCCCCTGTCCAGCTGTACAGGAAATGGGAAAGCGTCCCGGTTATGGAAACAAAAATTGCCCCAAGGGCGAACCAAAGCTTTAGCTGTTTCATAAAAATCACCTCAAAACCAGTATATCCATAACCGTGCCCCTACATGCGTCCCGGTTTCTGCATTTGTGTTTGTATTCCAGGGGGGAAAATGGTAAAATAGAACAAATGCCATTGCCAATGATAAAGGAAAGGCACTGCTATACCGGGGAGAATTACTATGGTTTGCCGGAAAATGTCCGGGCAGGAATAAAGAATAGGAGGAAGTATTATGGTTTACAGAGAATTTCAGGATTTGAAGCTGTCAGCCCTTGGGATGGGCGCTATGCGCCTTCCAGTCCTTGACGGGGACGACAGCAGGATTGACGAAGCTGCTGCAGGAGAGATGGTGGATTATGCCATGGGGCAGGGCGTGAATTATTACGACACTGCATGGGGCTACCACAGTGGGAACTCGGAGCGTGCGATGGGGAAAGCCCTCGGCAGGCATCCCCGGGAAAGCTTTTACCTTGCCACAAAATTTCCGGGGTACGACCTTTCCAATATGCCGAAGGTAAAAGAGATTTTTGAGAAACAGTTGGAGAAATGCCAGGTTTCCTATTTTGATTTTTACCTGTTCCATAATGTCTGTGAAATGAATATTGACGCGTATCTGGATCAGTCTTATGGGATTTACCAGTACCTGATGGAGCAGAAGGAAAATGGCCGTATCCGCCACCTTGGGTTTTCCGCCCATGGGAACCTGGACGTGATGAAGCGTTTCCTTGAAGCCTATGGGAAGGGCATGGAATTCTGCCAGATTCAGCTAAACTATATGGACTGGACGTTCCAGGACGCCAAGGCAAAGGTGGAACTTTTACGGGAATACAATATCCCAGTGTGGGTCATGGAACCCTTGCGGGGCGGGAAGATTGCCCAGCTTCCAGAGAAAGAGGAAGCAATTTTAAAAGGGCTGCGCCCGGAGGAGGGGATACCTGCATGGGCATTCCGGTTCCTCCAGTCCATCCCGGAGGTAACCGTAGTGCTTTCCGGCATGTCAGATATGGAACAGCTCAAAGACAATGTCAGGACTTTTGAAAAAGACCTGCCCTTAAATGAAAAAGAGATGGAAACACTGCTTTCTGTGGCAGATGGCATGTTAAATGGAAGGCTGCCCTGTACCGCCTGCCATTACTGTACCAGCCACTGCCCTCAGGGGCTTGATATCCCATCTTTGCTGGAACTGTACAATGAGCATAGCTTTACCGGAGGGGGATTTATTGCGCCCATGGCATTGATGGCAGTGCCAAAAGAGAAGCGCCCAAGCGCCTGCGTGGGCTGCAGGAGCTGCGAGGCAGTCTGCCCGCAGCAGATTAAAATATCGGAGGTTATGAAGGATTTTGCGGAAAAATTGAAGTGATATGGCTGCAGGATGGCAAGAAAATAGCGTTAAGCTTACAGAGCCTAAAAATCTGGCAAAGGGTTATATGGAACAGCAAAACATTGCAAACCTAGATAACGGAACAGGGAATACTCAGGCAGCAAAATTCTGTATCCTGACAGAAATTCCTAAAATTCCCACATCCCCTGTTGAAAAATTACAAGGAAATGATACAATAATAGCAGAAAACAGCAACCAGCCATGTACCCTGCGGCCTGTCCCGGCAGCAGGGCGCACAGGCAAAAAGAGAGGAACTGTGGGAAGTATGGGGCAGAAAGCATCATTTAACCTTGTGGGGAACGAAGAATTTGAATACATTATGGAAGTATTTGGCAGGTGCACGGACGATTACCTGTTTTTGCTGGACTTAGATAAAAATGAATACAGCATTTCCAAAGGCGCTTTGGAAAAATTTAATTTGCCTTCCGCGCATTTCTCAAATGCGACAAAACTGCTGGGGCAGGTCATCCACCCAGAGGACATGGGGGCCTTGGTGGAGGATCTGGAGGATTTGCGGCAGGGGGACCGGACGGGGCATGACATGGAATACCGCTGGGTAGACCGGGAAGGCAGGACGGTATGGATTAGCTGCAGGGGGACGGTTATCCGGGAAGAAGCCGGGGGGAACCGGGTCCTGGTAGGCAGGATAACAGAAATCGGCAGCCGGCGCAAGGCGGACAATGTGACAGGCCTGTTTGCAGGGCGGCAGCTCCAGATAGATTATGGGAACATCTGTAAGGCAGGGGGGCCAAAGCAGGGCGTGCTGCTTCGGATTGGGGTAGATAATTTTAAGGAAGTCAACGAGCGGCAGGGGCTGGAGGTGGGGGATAACGTCTTAAAGCTGATTGCCCAGTGCATTAAGGAAACCTGCGGCGCAGACCGTTTCTATAAAGGGGATGGGGATGAATTCCTTGTACTGCTGGCAGGCGGCGACGTCCAGAAGGCGCGGAAAAAATACCATCTCATCCGATGCAGGATGGAACAGAAGCGCAAGGAACAGGGCTACCAGAGCTTTTACACGATTTCTTCGGGGATCGTTGGTTTTTCCTATGGGGACATGGATTTTGAAAGCCTGAGCAATTTTTCTGAATTTGCATTGGGCATGGCAAAAAAGAATGGGAAGAACTGTTCCTATGTATTTTCCAGGCTGGATTATGCCAACTATATGAAAAACCTTGATATCCAGGAAAAACTGCGGTATGCCGTGAACCATGGGTTTGAGGGGTTCGAAGTGTATTACCAGCCCATCATTTCCATGGAAACGGAGCAGGTGACAGGCGCGGAAGCCCTTCTGCGGTTTTCCTGTGAAAAATATGGGATGCTGCCGCCGGATGTGTTTATCCCAATTTTGGAGGAGAGCGGGCTGATTATCCCGGTGGGGGAATGGGTTTACCAGACGGCTATGCGCCAGAGCATGGAATGGCAGAGGCAAGTGCCCAATTTCCGGATAAATATCAACCTTTCCTTTATCCAGATCTGCAAATCGGATGTGGTAAGCGGGATTATGGATTCCATCCAGACGCTTGGGATCAACCCGCGTACGGTGCTGTTTGAATTTACGGAAACAGGGATGATTTCCTATGACGATTCCGTCCAGCGGCTGTTGGATGTGCTGAACGAAAACCAGGTGAAGCTTGGGCTGGATGATTTTGGCACAGGGTATTCTTCCCTTGCCTACTTAAAAAACCTCCGGGTAACCCTTTTGAAGCTGGACCGGGGATTTACCTCCAAGGCAGTTTCGGACGAGTTTGACTTTAACCTGATTGGGCATATTGTGGACATGGCTCACAGCATAGGCATGGGGGTCTGCTTTGAAGGGGTGGAAACGGAGGAGGAACGGAAGAAACTAAGGGAGCTTGGGCCGGACTACATGCAGGGGTATTATTATGGCAGGCCGGTAGACAGGCAGGCATTTTATGAGGAAAATCTGCGGGAATGCCCGAAAGTGTAAGGTGGACGCGGGGACAGGCATGGGAACGATGCCTGTCCCCCCCCGGTTTTTTTCCTATAAATATTTCCCTGCAATTTTTAAAAATTCTTCATGTTCTTTCTCCACAAACTCCTGGTATTCCATTCCCCGCTTAGAAATTTCTTTCCCAAGCTCTGCAAGGAATTGGGGAATTTCTGATTCCAGCATGACGCCAAGCTCCGTCCCAAAATTTTCTTTCCCGCGGACTGCACAGCCCATCTCATAGACGGCGAAGGCTGGCTTCGGCCCATCCGGGGTCTGCTTCGTGCCGCCCCGGAACCCAAGGGAAGCTACGGGATGCCCGGAGCAGGAGGAGGGGCAGCCGGAAATATGGATTTTGGGCAGCACCCGGTCCTTGAAATGCTCTTTGCGGACCCGTTCCAGGCATGCGGCCAGCAGAGCCTGGGAATCCCTTGCCCCAACCTGGCAGATGGATGCCCCAATGCAGGCCACGGAGGTTTCAAACAAGGTCCTGGCATGGTCTTTGGTGAGGGGGAGCAGTTCCTGCACCTCGGATGCCGTCAGGTTCAGGATATAAAGGCCCTGGTCTGGGGACACCCGCAGGACCACGCTTTCCATAGGGAGGATGGCGTTATACAGGCTGCGGAAGAATTCTGGCTTTGGGCTGCCCCCTCTGGCATGGTAATGGAGGGAGTACAGGCCTTTCTGCTTCTGGGGGATTACCTGGCCTGGCATGGCGGAATCCGCGCAGCAGCTATCGCTTTCTTCCCCTGAAAAGGTATGTTCCGGGCCTTGCTGGAATTCCCCGTCCCCTTTCTTGGTAATTTCAGGGACTGTAACGCGGAGGGGCAAATCTTCTTTTGAAAGGGCTTGGGACAGTTTTTCCTGAAAAGCCCTGATATAGCCTTCCGTCCCAAGGGCGTCCTGCATAAAACGGGTGCGCGCCCGTGCCCGGTTCCCATAATTTCCATAAGCGGTAAAGGTGTCTACCATTGCCTTTAAACAGTAAAGGGTCTGGGAAGGGTCTACGCCGGAAGCCACCAAGGCGCCCATCCGGGGTTCCCTGCCAAGGCCGCCGGCGCTGTATACGTCAAATTTCCCTTCCTTGGTGGCTACGAAGCCCAGGTCCCGGAAGGTGGCATGGGTTATATTTTCTTTGGAGTTGGAAAAGCATACCTTTAATTTCCGGGGCAGCTTTACCGTATGGATAAAGCCTAGCAAATACTCCTCGGCTGCCTTGGCATAGGGCAGGACGTCAAAATATTCCCCTTCCTGCACGCCGGAAAGGGGGGAGCACATGACGTTCCTGGGGTAATTCCCCCCGCCGCCCCGGGTGACAATGCCATGCTGGAAGGATTCTTCAATCAGGGCGCAAACCTGCGCTTCGGACAGATTGTGGAGCTGGACGCTCTGGCAGGTGGAGAAGTGCACCAGGGAAATACTGTATTTTTCAATGCTTTCCGCGATAAACAGAAGGTGCTCCTTTGTAATTTCCCCTCCTGCAAAGCGCAGCCGCAGCATACTGGAGCCGCCGCCCCGCTGGGCATAGCTGCCAAAGCCGCCGGAAAACCGTTTATATTCTGCAATGTTTACTTCTTTTTGGTAAAATTTCTTCGTCATTTCATGGAATTCCTTTAGGTCTTCCCGGAATTCCCCTGCATAATCTCTCGGCATAAGTTACCTCCTAGTTTTCGGTCTTATATTAGTGTAACCTTGTTGCCGGAAATTATTACTCCGGCGGTTAAATACCGACGTTTTTACTTGCCTAAATTTCCATTTGCCGCGTTGCCATCCGTTGGCGTAGCCCCGCTACGCCGCCTTCTTCTGCCTTGCAGATGGAAATTTATTCCCGCGGGCAATGAGCCAAGCAGCCGCGCTTGCGCG
>OFHA01000436.1_pt1 | contig 36850 bp, 36 predicted proteins | sample 1521891 | NCBI WGS metagenome assembly OFHA01 (sample SAMEA3504089, study PRJEB24116) | mouse gut metagenome | biome: mouse gut; feature: mouse-associated habitat; material: faeces | place: Denmark | collected 2011
ACGGTGGTGTGAGAGGCCGATAATTGAACTAATCAATTATCTCCTACTTGATTTAAAAGATCATTAAGCTTTTTTTCGAATTAATAATTTAATCATGTGATATGATATGATTGAATTTAGTTTAAAAGAGGGTGATCGATTGCAAATTACAGGATTACGAGCGCTAATAGAAATAATAGTGCAATTGGCATTTGTCTGGTTAGCGTTTTTTGCTATTCAAGGAATACATTTTGAGCATTTTTTTAACCGACCACCACGCACATTACCTTTACTCATTGTTTTAATGGCTACTGGACTGGGATATTTATGTGCGACATTTTTCTTAAATATCCTAAGTGCAATTGGGAATTTAACATATTTAATTCGATAGTATTTACTGGAGGAACTTATGGAAAAAATTGTTGTTAAGGGCGGTCAGAAGTTAACTGGTCGAGTTAAAGTTGAAGGAGCAAAAAATGCAGTCTTACCAATTCAAGCAGCATCTATTTTAGCTTCTAGCGGAAACATTAAATTATCAAATGTTCCAATTTTATCGGATGTAACGACAATGAATCAGTTACTACGGTTCTTAAATATAAAAGTAGATTTTGATAAGGATAAGCACGTTTTGACAATTGATGCAGCTGATCCTGTGTCATCTGAAGCACCATTAGAATATGTTAGTCGGATGCGGGCGTCGATGGTAGTCTTAGGACCCTTGCTAGCTCGGACAGGGCATGCGCAAATTGCGCTTCCTGGTGGATGTGCGATTGGATCCCGGCCGATTGACTTACATCTTAAAGGATTACGTCAATTAGGAGCAATTATTGAGCAACACGATGGATACTTAGAGGCACGGGCTGAGCACTTAATTGGTGATCACATTTATTTAGATTTTCCTAGTGTCGGTGCAACGCAAAGTCTGATGATGGCAGCAACACTTGCGCAAGGAATTACAACAATTGAAAATGCTGCTAGTGAGCCTGAAATTGTTGATTTAGCAAATATGTTGAATAAAATGGGTGCACGTGTCCATGGCGCTGGAACAGACATTATCCGGATTCAAGGGGTTAATTTCCTTCATGGCTGTGAACATACAGTAATGCCAGATAGGATTGAAGTGGGGACGTTCATGATTGCGACAGCCATTACTAATGGTGATGTTGTGGTTGAAGGGGCAATTGCTGAGCATAACACCTCATTGATTGCTAAGTTGGAGGAAATGGGTGTGACAGTCATCGTTCAAGAAGATGGGATTCGTGTTCTGGGGACTTCGGTTTTAATCCCTACGAATATTAAGACCCTCCCATATCCGGGGTTTCCTACTGATCTTCAGCCGCAAATGTCCGTTCTCCAGCTTTTGGCAAATGGGACCAGTACCCTAGATGAGACGATTTTTGAGAAACGTTTTATGCATTTAGAAGAATTACGACGAATGAATGCTGATTTTCAAATTAATGGTTCAGTTGCGGTTTTAAACGGTCCCACGCGCTTTAGTGGCGCTGAAGTAGCTGCCTCTGATTTACGAGCGGGGGCTGCTTTAGTGCTGGCCGGGTTAGCTGCTGATGGAATTACCCAGGTTCGTAACCTAAAATATATTGATCGGGGATATTACCATCTTCACCAAAAGTTACAACAATTAGGAGCTAAGATTGATCGAATTGATGTCGAGGATAAAATTAAATTGGCGGTAAAGCCTTCTAAGAATAAAACAAATCAAGATTAAAGATTCGTAAGCGACATCTATCTGTATCCCTATTTTGTGGTATAATTACGAACGATATTAACGGGTTTAGCGTTAAAACTTAACTAGCTAAAAGGAGAAGAAATTAATGGCAAAGGATATCGGAATTGATTTGGGAACTGCCAATGTTTTGATTTATGTTCAAGGCAAGGGTATTGTTCTAAATGAACCGTCAGTTGTGGCGGTTGATACAAAAACCAATAAAGTATTGGCTGTTGGTTCAGAAGCATACCGAATGGTTGGACGTACTCCTAGTAACATTCGGGCTATTCGTCCATTAAAGGATGGAGTTATTTCTGATTTTGATGTTACTCAAGAAATGCTTTCTTACTTTATTGGTAAACTAAGCGTTAAAGGGTTCATGTCAAAGCCAAACATCATGATCTGCGCACCAACGAATATTACTGAGATTGAACGGAAGGCAATTATTCAAGCCGCTGAACAATCTGGTGGTGGTAAAGTTTACCTTGAATATGAGCCAAAAGTAGCAGCAATTGGTGCTGGACTAGACATTTTTAAACCTCGTGGAAACATGGTCATTGATATGGGTGGTGGTACCAGTGATATCGCCATTCTTTCATTAGGCGATATTGTCTCAAGCCAGTCAATTCGGATGGCCGGTGATAAGATGAATAGTGATATTGCTTCTTATATTAAGAATAAGCACGGCCTAGTAATTGGTGAACATACTGCTGAAAAGATCAAAATGGAACTCGGGACTGCATTACGGGTTGATGATCCTGAAACGATGGATGTTCGTGGTCGTGATGTAGCTACTGGAATGCCAAAGCAAATCACTGTTAATGAAAATGAAATTGAAGAAGCATTGCACGATACGCTTGAACAAATTGTTTCAGCCGCTGTAAATGTATTAGAAACAATTCCACCAGAGTTAGCTAGTGATATTATTGACCGGGGAATAATGTTAACCGGTGGTACTTCTTTATTAAAGGGTGTCGATCAATTATTCAGTGCTCGTCTAAAGGTACCGGTTGTTGTTTCACAAGACCCATTAGACAATGTTGCCAAGGGTGCTGGTGAAATGTTAGAACGGATGCAAAAGACTGAACGAAAGAAGTAGTTTGAAATGGTAAGGATTTTATGTGACCTTATACGCTGGTATCAACAAGGCATTTCCGCCCAACGACCATTTCGCGTATGTCGCTTTACCCCCTCATGTTCACAGTACATGTTAGAAGCTTTACAACGCTTTGGTTTAAAGGGGATATTGCTCGGAAGTTGGCGGCTCCTTCGTTGTCAGCCGTTTTCTCGTGGTGGCTATGATCCGGTACCTAATCATTTTACTTTTCGTCGTCAGGGGTAATAATAGTTATTAAGGGTGAAAAAGTGTCAAAGAAAGATAAAAAAGTAGAAGTCAGCGTTAAAGATATTGAACGTCGTAATCAATCGGTTCAACAAATTTTTATTGGAGACCGCTTGATTGGTGAAGTTGTAACCGATAATGAACGTTTCAAAGCGATGCTGATAAGTGACCAGAGCGAATTTTATGTTCGTTCTCAAGAAGAGGGATTAGAAATAGTCCTTCAACAATATCATCTTCACCAGCATTAGTTTGGTGAACCATCCTCTTTGATTAATAATTTGTAAAGGAGTTTGGTAATGCAACGTTCGCAAAATGATGTAGAAAGTCGGATTGACTGGGGAATTATATTCTGTGTTCTTTTGTTAGCCTTGATTGGTCTTGCTTCAATCTATGTAGCGGCAGTTCATGATCGGCAGCAAACTAGTGTAGCACGACAGGTTATTACCCAGTTGGTTTGGTATGCGGTTGGAACAATCCTTATTATTGTCATTATGCAATTTGATGCTGAACAATTATGGAAATTAGCACCAATTGTATACTGGCTAAGTGTATTTTTAATGTTCGCAATCCTAGTCTTTTATAGTCGAGCCTATTATGCTAGTACAGGGGCTAAGAGTTGGTTTGCAATTGGACCATTTACGTTTCAGCCTTCGGAAATAATGAAGCCTGCCTATATTTTAATGATGGGGCGTGTTATTACGACCCATAATAATCGATATAGTGTGCATACTGTTGATTCAGATTGGCGATTAATTGGGACGATGTTCTTATGGCTATTACCAATTTTGATTTCGCTGAAGTTTCAAAATGACTTTGGGACTGGGTTAGTATTCTTCGCTATTTTCTGTGGAATGGTCTTAGTTTCTGGAGTTACTTGGCGAATTTTAGCGCCAGCAGCTACGATATTAGTTGTTGTTGGGGGTTCAGCCTTAGCGATGGTAACTAGTTCGGTTGGGCGACAAATACTTGAACATGTTGGGTTTCAAGCATACCAGTTTGATCGGGTTGATACCTGGCTTCATCCAGAACAGGATACAACTAACCAAGGGTATCAGTTATGGCAGAGTATTAAAGCGGTTGGTTCTGGTGGTATTACTGGAACTGGTTTTAATAACTCAAAGGTTTATGTTCCAGTTCGTGAATCAGATATGATTTTTTCCGTTATTGGTGAGAATTTTGGGTTCATTGGTGGGGTTTTATTAATCCTTATTTATTTATTACTGATCTACTTAATGATTCGAGTAACATTCGATACCAAGAATGAATTCTATGCTTATATCTCAACCGGAGTTATCATGATGATTTTATTCCACGTTTTTGAGAATATTGGAATGAACATCGGTCTATTACCATTAACAGGTATTCCGCTTCCTTTTATTAGTGCTGGGGGATCTTCATTAATTGGTAACCTGATTGGGATTGGGATGGTAATGTCGATGCGTTACCACCATCATTCGTATATGTTTAGCAGTAATCGTGAATTTAGATAGTGGGGTCATAAAATGGCAAAAGATTATTTTTGGGTAAAAGAACAAGCTGATGGTACTAAGCGTGTCGGCTTAAACGATGAAGGCCGTGATGAGTTAGGAGAAGTAAGTTTCATTGATGTGCCGGCAGTAGGGACAACCTTGAAACAAGCTGACAAGTTTATTGCGGTTGAAGCAGAAAAAGCAGTTACCGATGTGGCTAGCCCCATTGATGGTAAGATTACCAAAATAAATGAAGCTATTATTGATGATCCGGCTGGATTAAGTTCAAGCGATATGGAAAAAAACTGGATTGTTGAAGTTAAATAAAAAATTAGGAGACTAGGATTAGGGGCACTTGATTCTAGTCTCCTATTTTAGTATTGGCGGATCTTTCCAGTTCGTGTTATACTTAAGGTTCTAGGAAAACGGCTAAGATAAAAATATTTAAGGTGGTATTTATTATGACCCAAAAATTACACATCGCTTTATTATTTGGTGGTAACTCCTCTGAACATGATGTGTCAAAGCGATCAGCACATAATATCTATGATGCTCTTGATAAGGAAAAGTATGATGTAAGTCTTTTTATGTTTACAAAGGATGGAATTCTATTAGGCAATGAGGATTCCCAAAAGATCTTTGATGGCGAACCTGAAGACCAAGTAGTAGCGGAAGCATATCAAAAGATGGATATGAGTAGTCCATTAGCACCAATTATGGCCTTAAACGAACAAAAGGAAATTGATTTCTTCTTCCCTGTTATCCATGGTAATTTAGGTGAAGATGGTACAATTCAAGGCCTCTTTAAGCTCCTTAATAAGCCATACGTTGGTTCAAATATTGCAGCTAGTGCGATGTCTTTTGACAAGGATCTTACTAAGAAGATTATTAGTCAAGCTGGTATTCGCAACACCCCTTATGTAGTAGTTACGCCAGAAAACCGGGCTGATTATTCATGGGGGCGGATTGAAGAAAAATTAGGTAATCTCACTTTTGTAAAGCCAGCTAAGCAAGGTTCCTCCGTTGGAATTCATCGAGTTACTAACGCTGAAGAATATGAAAAAGCGTTAGACGATGCTTTTAAGTATGATTACAAGATCTTAGTAGAACAGGGGATCGCTAATCCGCAAGAAATTGAGATTTCAATCTTAGGAAATGAACATCCAATTGCCTCTAAGTTAGGAGCTGTTCGTGTGCCTAAGGATGATCCATTCTATGATTACGAAAATAAGTTTGTGGATGCCAGCGGGGTTGTTTTTGAACTTCCGGTTAAATTACCACAATACTTAGTTGATGAAATTACAGATATGGCTTTGAAGGCATACAAGGCATTAGGAATGAAGGGGATGGCTCGGATTGACTTTTTAGTTGACAGCAACAATGTCCCTTATCTTGGTGAACCAAATACTTTACCAGGCTTTACTAACATTAGTTTGTATCCTCAAATGTGGGAAGTTTCTGGTATTTCATACTCCGACTTGATTGATCGGTTAATTCAATTAGGATTACAAGAATTTGAACGAAACAGCAAGATTAAGTACGATTTTCGTAAGCTTGGTACTGAACGAGTTGGTCAAAAGAAATATAATGAAGACTAAAGAATGATTGTTTGATGGTTAGGATGTTGTGAGTACAATATGCTAACTATTTTTATTAAAACCATAATAGTATAAAATCTGTGGTTTAGTATTGCAGTAAGATTAATTTATAATATAATGTAATTACACAGCTTGTGAAAGTGTCAAATAAGCTTGGAATAATAACTCTTATAGCTATTGCAAAAGTGACTGTGGGAGTAGTCATGCGTATTTATTTTTATAAATAGTATTATTGAAAAGTATAAAACTAGCATTAATTTTCTTTTAAGGTAATGGATAATAATCCTATAGGTAAATTTATTAATGTTTCTTGTTATTAGTAATATAGTACGAAAAGCAATAGTGTAGTTTATAGAGTAAATCTTTTATATTCAACAATTATAATTAATTATAATTAAGGAAGGAAGTAAAAAATGAGACTTCGAGGAGACGTATTGAAACAAATTCGTCGCAAGCGTGGATTGTCCCAAACAGCTTTAGCTGAAGGAATTTGTACTCAAGCGACAATAAGCCTGATGGAAAAACAAAATCGCTTACCTAAAATGGATATTTTAACGGCAATATGTGAACGCCTAAATATTTCTTCTGATCGAATTGTCGAAAATGAAGTTAGTGGAATTAATGAAACATTCAACCAAATTGTTGATAATTTGATTTCCCGCAATTTTGAAGATGCTTCAGCGCTTTTGAAGAAGGTTCATGTAAAAAATCTAGAAAGTGATTTTGATAAACAACGTTACTACTATCTAGTAGGAATGGTTCAAGTTGAAAATAATCAAATTGATGAAGCCATTTTTAATTTTGAACTTGTTTTAACTCAATTTGCTACTACTAGTGCTAATATTTATTTAGCCATGACAACTGCAGGAATGGCGCTTGCTTACTTAAAACGTGGTGATAAAGAACGGGCAGCACGGTTAACTAACCGGTCTGTAAAACTGATTGATAATAAAAAATTGATTGGGAGCCTTCATCAATGGGCATCAATTGATTGTCAAATTGCAGCATTATATCTTCAACTTGAAGATCCTGATAACGCTATTGAAGTTGCTAATAAGGGAATTGAACTTTGTCGGGAACATGATTCATTATTCTTATTAGATGAATTATATCTTTGTATAGGTCGTAGCTACATCCTAAAGAATGACAAGGAAGAAGCTAAAAAAGCATTAAAGATTGCTGAAAGTCTTAGCATTGCTCGTAATGGATCAGTAGCAGAAGATACAATTCTATTAGAGTTAAAGAATTTAGAAATTTAATTAATATGCGTAACTGAAAAACGAAGCTGAGAGATGATTGATATGTCTTAGCTTCGTTTTTTAGTATAAATTTCAATTAGATTTTTCTTTAATTTCACCTGCTTGAACAGGATCTTCTTTAGTAAGAGTAAAGGCACAAATAAGAGTAACAATTCCAACTATAATCCCTAAAATCAAATATGTATGTTGAAAGCCAATTTGGTCGTATAATTTTCCTGCAAAAGATGAGAAGAAGAAAACAGAAATTTGTTTAGCAAAATTTGAGGAAAGCGCATAAACAGTAGCATAAAGGCGAAGGTCAAAAGCTCCAGCAATATATTTCATAATAGAAACAAGTAAAATAGGCATTTCTAGACCAGCCAATAAACGTAGGATAATAACAAACGTTAAACTAGGTACTAAGGCAGATCCCACTATACGTATTGTTAGGATAACACCATAACAAATTAATCCGTTACGTGAACCAATTTTATTAATAAGCCATGGCATTGGAATCATTAGGAGAAATTCTAAAGCAGTTTGGGCACTAGTCATATAACTATAAGCAATAGTTCCTTGAGCAGCTGCATGGAAAAATGATTTGAAAAAGATAATAAATTGTTGATCAAAAACATCATAGATAGCAGAAGTTCCCATATAAAATAGGGAAAGAATCCAAAAGTTTCGAAGCTTAAAAATTGATCCAATTTGCTTAACGTTTAATTTATTAGATGTATCTTCTCCGGCAGCTTGAACATTATCTAAATGAATTTTGTCACTAAAAACAAAGCAACAAGTTAAAATAATAGCTGCAATTGTACAAGCCCAAAAGATTGAATTGGGACTCCAAAGGAATAATCGACCACCAACTAATGCAGCAACTGCTCCGGCTAATGAGCCTCCCATTCGTGAATGACCATATTCGAAACCATTAGTTAAACTTGCACGTTGAACGTATTGTTCAATTACGGATACACCACCGTTTAAAATAAAGCTCAAGTAAATCCCAGTGATAAGAGCTACGAAGAACCGACTAACTGATAGAAGGGGGTTAAATAACCATTGAAAATAAGGTCCAATTAAGATCATTCCAACAGAAATTGTAATGACTAAGTTCTTTTTCATTACTAGTCGGTCTGAAATGATACCAAAAACAGGTTGAAAAATTAGCGAAATTCCAGACATCATTGAGAAAACTAATCCGGCTTCAATTCCATTAAAGTGAGCTTGTTGTTCAAGCCAAAGCGTTAGATATCCAAACACAATTGCCCATGTGAAGAAATAACTAAAGTGGGTAACTGGAAATCCCCAAAAATCTTTACTACGACTTTCAGTAACAACTGCTGAATTTTCTGTTTTATCCATAAATATACATTCCTTTCTTTATTAAAGATTGCTATATGGAACAGGTTTGCCAAAATTAGGGGTACCATCATTGTTATAGGTAAATGATTTAACGATCGTATGCCGATTAGGATCATATAAGGGGTCACCTTTAATATCTGTATAATTACGGCAGTGATAAACCATTAAATCGGTTTTACCATCTTCTGCAACTGTAAATGAATTATGACCAGGGCCATATTGATGATGAGTAATATCACTTTGGAAGACAGGGGTAGAAGATTTATGCCAATTTTGTGGATTAAGGACATCCTCATTTTCGTCACAGGTTAACATACCCATTGCATAATTTTCATCTGTAGCACTTGCAGAATAAGTGAGAAACAGTTTTCCATTTCGATGTAAAATCGCTGGGCCTTCATTAACCCAGAATACTTTTGTTTCCCAATCATATTCAGGTTTGCTAAGCATTACTGGAGTAGTTTTTAATGTCCAAGGATTTTCCATTTCTGCGATATAGAGATTAGAATTTCCTTTAATATTAGGGTCCTTTTGTGCCCAAACATAATATAATTTGTCACTAAGCTTAAAACAGGTTGCATCGAGTGAAAATGAATTCATAGGTGTGCGAACTTGACCATGCTCTATCCAGTCATCTTCATTTTCCATTGGGTTTTCTTTATCGCATTCGATACAAAACATTCGATGTTGAAACATTCCGTTTTTATCAAAGTCAGTTGTTTCAGCAGCAGCAAAGTAAATAAACCACTTTCCATCTATAAAGTGTAATTCAGGAGCCCAAATTAATTGACTCATTGGTCCTTGGTCATGCTTACGCCAAATTGTTCGTGGAGCGGCATGAGCTAAGCCCTCTATTGTGCGAGCTCTTCGAATTTCAATTCGATTATAGGAAGGGACAGAGGCAGTAAAGTAATAATAACCGTCACTATGACGATAAATATAAGGATCTGCACGCTGAATAATTAATGGTGCAGTATAGGTAAGTTTACTCAAAATCATTCCTCCTTGATAAGAAATATCTTACAATGCAAAGATACTTCCTCTAGAAAGGGCTTTCAATGTGTTGTATGAAATTTATTCAATAAATTTAGTGAAAATCAACAAATATATTTATTGTTATTCTTTCATGAAAGCGATACCATCTAGTTAATGAACAAAAATGTTTGATTTGATACATAAACGATCAATAAAAACATTATTTTAATTGAACTAAATGATTTTATTATTAAAACAATTAATGAATATGTTGATTGTAAGGAAGGGACGAATAAAAGATGGAAACTATGATTTCAGTAGATTATCTAGATGTTTATAAAGCATTGGCTTCACCGGTGCGTTTAAGGTTGATTAAATTATTATCTAAAAAACAGTTGAGTATTATGGAACTTGCGAGTAAAGTTGGATTAAGTTCTACAATCGTTTCAAAACATCTGGATAAATTAGCTGATGTACATATTATTGAATTTCATCGTGTTGGCCACCATAAAGTTGCTAAATTACGTGTTGATCAAATTAATATTCATTTTCCAAAGACAATTTATGAAAAATATAAAATTCATAAAACAGAAGTGCCAGTAGGACAATTTACTAATTTTTCTGTAAAACCTTCTTGTGGCTTAGCGGGTTCAACTGGATATATTGGAAAGGTAGATAATCCATCTTATTTTGCAGATCCTCATCGAATGGAGGCGGGGATGATTTGGTGGAATGATGGGCATATTGAATATCAACTCCCTAATCATTTACAAAAAACTGATGAGTTAAAAATGATTGATATTGTGGCAGAATTAGGAAGTGAATTTCCATTTTCTAACAATAATTGGCCTTCTGATATCACTATTTCTTTAAATGGAACAGAATTAGGATTTTGGACGAGTCCAGGTGATTTTTCAGATGTTAGAGGAAAATATACTCCATCATGGGTACCTAATAATGTTAATCAATATGGTTTACAAAAAACTTTTAGAATTACTGATCATGGAACATATCTTGATGGTCAACCGTGGTCAGATATATCTCTTGGTGATTTAAAATATGACCCTGACAGATTTATTTTACGATTTGAAGTAAAAAAGACAGCTACTCATAAAGGAGGTTGTACAATTTATGGTCATAATTTTGGGAATTTTCGTGAAAGTGTTCAAATGAAGCTATTTTATGAATGATATCAATATTTGTCCGTACAAATAATTAATAAAAACTTAATTGATTATTAAAGACTAATTCCAGTTTATGTGCATTAAACGAGAATTAGTCTTTTTAGTAGTAAAGAAATAAAAATATTTTTCACATGCATAACTGCTTCTAAATGCAAGATAGACATGAAATTGTTAAATGTATAAAATGCTTTTTCACAATTGGTTATGATTAATTTTAAATAATTCACTTGATTTATACGTATAAATATTTTATATTAATAATCGTTCAATGAAAGCGCGTTCATGTTCGTGAAAAACTATTACTTTTGAATTTTTAAGGAGGATGAATGTAATGGCTAAAGCCGAGAAGAAAATATCAAGTGCATTTATCTACTTCTTCGGATCATTTGGGGGCATCCTATTTGGTTACGATATCGGTGTTATGACTGGTGCCTTACCTTTCTTGCAAGCTGATTGGCACCTTGAAAATGCGGCTTCTCTCGTTGGTTGGATTACTTCAGCAGTTATGTTTGGGGCAATCTTCGGGGGCGCATTAGCCGGACAGCTTTCTGATAAGTTTGGTCGGCGGAAAATGATTTTAATGTCTGCAATTGTATTCATGGTATTCTCCGTTTTATCTGGTGTTTCACCAGACATGGGCGAAGCAAGTGCCTACTATCTGATTATTGTTCGGATGCTTTTAGGTTTAGCGGTTGGGGCTGCCTCAGCCTTGGTACCAGCCTATATGTCCGAAATGGCACCAGCTAAAGCGCGTGGACGTTTATCTGGACTTAACCAAACAATGATTGTTTCCGGAATGTTATTGTCATATGTTGTTGACTTCCTATTGAAAGACCTTCCTGGTGAATGGGCATGGCGTCTTATGTTAGGATTGGCAGCTGTTCCTGCTTTAATCTTATTCCTTGGTGTTCTTCGTTTGCCAGAATCTCCACGGTTCTTATTGCGTAAAGGTGATGAAGCACAAGCACGGAAGGTTCTTTCTTACATTCGTAAAAATCCAGCTGAGATTGACCAAGAATTAGCAAGTATTAAAGAAACTGCTAAAGAAGAGCGACAAGCAAATCAAAAGACAAGTTGGTCAACCTTATTCAGTGGCAAGTATCGTTATCTAGTTATTGCGGGGGTTGGGGTTGCAGCCTTCCAACAATTCCAAGGTGCAAACGCGATCTTCTACTACATTCCATTAATTGTTCAAAAGGCAACTGGCCAAGCTGCATCTTCAAACTTAATGTGGCCAATTGTTCAAGGGGTTATCTTAGTTGTTGGTTCCCTGGTTTACATGTGGATTGCTGATAAATTTAACCGGCGGACATTGTTAATGGTTGGTGGTGCTGTCATGGGACTTTCTTTCATTCTTCCAGCCGTTATTAATTGGATGATGCCAAATATGAATCCGATGACAATTGTTGTGTTCTTATGTATCTATGTTGCTTTCTACTCCTTCACATGGGCTCCGTTAACATGGGTGCTTGTTGGTGAAATCTTCCCACTAGCTATCCGGGGTCGTGCATCTGGTTTAGCTTCATCATTTAACTGGATTGGATCATGGTTAGTTGGTCTTATCTTCCCAATTATGACGGCAAGTATGCCACAAGAAGCTGTTTTCGCGATCTTCGGAATTATCTGTATCTTAGGAGTTATCTTTGTTAAGACTTGTGTTCCAGAAACTCGTGGTCACACTCTTGAAGAAATTGAAGAGCAAGGAACAAACCATGGTCGAGTAAAGGCCAGCAATCCTGAAAACTAGGAGGAATACTCTATGAATTTACGTGAAACAGCGACACAAATAAAAAATGGTCAGGCTTCACTAGGAATTGAGTTAGGCTCTACCCGAATTAAAGCAGTCTTGATTAATCCAAATTTTGGAACTATTTCTTCTGGGAGTTATACCTGGGAAAACCAATTGAAAGACGGAATCTGGACATACCCGCTGGATCAAGTTTGGGAAGGAATTCAAGCTGCTTATGCCAAGATTAAGGCAGATGTCCAAAGCAAGTACCATGTGAGCTTGGATGAAATTAGTTCAATCGGTGTCAGTGCCATGATGCATGGGTACCTACCATTTGATAAAAATAACCAATTACTTGTTCCGTTTAGAACCTGGCGGAATAACATCACTGAGGAATCCGCAGATAAGTTAACTGATTTATTTGATTTTAATATTCCACAACGATGGAGTATTGCTCACCTCTACCAAGCAATTTTGAACAAGGAGCCGCATGTTAAAGATATTGATTTCATTACAACTTTAGCTGGTTATGTTCACTGGAAGCTTTCGGGTGAAAAAGTTTTAGGAATTGGGGATGCCTCAGGAGTATTTCCAATCGATGATCAAACATTAACCTACCGTCAAGACTTTATCGAAAAATTCAACTCATTACCAGAAGTTGAACAATACCCATGGCAACTTAAGAATATTTTGCCCGCAGTTCTGGTAGCTGGACGCGATGCAGGTCACTTAACTGCTGATGGAGCGAAATTACTTGATCCAAGTGGAACTTTACAAGCTGGTAGTTTGATGGCCCCTCCAGAAGGGGATGCAGGAACTGGAATGGTTGGAACTAACAGTGTTCGAAAACGGACAGGAAATATTTCGGTTGGAACCTCAGCCTTCTCAATGAATGTGTTGAATTTTCCATTAAAGAAACTCCACCGTGATATTGACATTGTTACTACGCCAACTGGTGATCCAGTAGCCATGGTTCACATCAATAATTGTTCTTCTGATATCAACGCCTGGGTTGGATTATTTAGAGATTTTGCTAATGCAATTGGAGCCAAGATCGATACCAATACGCTTTACGAGACCCTATTTGATTCAACGGTTCACTCCGACCCAGATGCTGGTGGATTGATTAATTATAGTTATCTTTCTGGTGAAAATATCACCAAGATTCAAGAAGGACGTCCCTTATTTGTTCGTACTCCAAATAGTAAGATGAACCTCGCTAACTTCTTCCTTACTCAACTCTATGCAGCGTTTGCGCCATTGAAGATTGGGATGGACATCTTGCTAAATGAAGAACATGTTCAAACCGATGTCATGGTTGCACAAGGAGGACTCTTTGGGACACCAGTTATTGGGCAACAAGTTTTGGCTAATGCCTTAAATATCCCAATTACAATTATGAATACTGCCAGTGAAGGTGGACCATGGGGAATGGCGGTTCTTGCTAAGTACGCTGAGACGTACGGAAAAGAATCCCTAGCAGATTACCTTGACGAAAAAGTCTTTAAGAATCCAGAAAGTATGACCCTTACACCAGAACCTGCTGGTGTAAAAGGATATGAAAGCTTTATTACTCGTTACCAAGCAGGCTTACCTGTTGAAGCATTAGCCGGTGATGACATTAAAGAACGTGAAGAGAAAGGGAGTAAATAGTACATGTTAGAAGAGTTAAAGAAAGAAGTTTATGAAGCAAATATGCGGCTTCCTAAACTAGGCCTTGTTTCCTTTACATGGGGCAATGTTTCAGGGATTGACCGTGAAAAAGGATTGTTTGTTATTAAACCTTCTGGAGTTCCATATGAAGAGATGAAGCCGGAAGACATGGTTGTTGTCAACTTGGATGGTGAGGTAGTCGAGGGTGACTTGAATCCATCCAGTGATACTCCTACTCACACTTACCTTTATAATCATTTCCCAAAGATTGGTGGAGTTGTTCATACTCATTCACCATGGGCAGTAGCGTTTGCAGCTGCACGGATGGATGTTCCAGCAATGAATACCACTCACGCTGATACTTTCTATACTGATGTCCCAGCTGCTGATGCTTTGACGAAGGAAGAAATTGAAGAAGACTATGAAGGTAATACAGGAAAAGTAATCGTTCGTTCATTCAAGGAACGGGGTTTGGACTATGAAGCAACCCCAGCGGCATTAGTAATGCAACATGGTCCATTTACCTGGGGGCCAACACCTGATAAAGCAGTTTATAATGCTAAGGTGTTAGAAGTTGTGGCAGAAGAAGATTATCATGCAATGCAATTAACGCACCAAGACCTTCACTTACCTCAATACTTGTTGGACAAACACTATTACCGCAAGCATGGTGCGAATGCATATTACGGACAAAATAATGCGCATTCAAAAGATCATGCAGCTCACGCTTAATTAATTTGGTAGCTACATTTAAAAACTTTTTAGGATAAAAGGAGTGTAATCTCATGGATATTAAGAATTACGAATTTTGGTTTGTTACTGGTAGTCAATTCCTTTACGGTGAAGAACAATTAAAGTCAGTTGCTGCTGATGCTGAAGATATTGTTAATAAGTTAAACGAAAGTGGTAAGTTGCCTTACAAAGTTGTCTTCAAGGGTGTGATGACAACTGCTGAAAGAATCACTAAGTTTATGAAGGAAGCTAACTACAATGACAACGTTGCCGGTGTTATGACGTGGATGCACACCTTCTCACCAGCAAAGAACTGGATTCGGGGAACTAAGCTTTTACAAAAGCCACTGCTTCACTTAGCAACTCAATACTTGAACAAGATTCCATATGACACCATTGACTTTGATTACATGAACTTAAACCAATCAGCTCATGGTGACCGTGAATATGCTTACATTAACGCTCGTTTACAAAAGCATAACAAGATTGTTTACGGCTTCTGGGGAGATGAAGAAGTTCAAGAAGAAATCGCTGACTGGCAAAATGTTGCGGTTGCTTACAACGAAAGCTTTAACATTAAGATTGTTCGTTTTGGTGATACAATGCGGAACGTTGCCGTTACTGAAGGTGACAAAGTTGAAGCCCAAATGTTCCTTGGCTGGACTGTTGACTACTGGCCAGTAAGTGACTTGGTAGAATATATAAATGGTATCAGTGAAGAAGAAATTGATGCTGCTTACAAGGACTTAGGAAGTCGTTACGAAATGGTCCAAGGTGATAATACTAAGGAACACTATGAGCACTCAGTTCGTTACCAACTTCGTGAATACCTTGGTTTGAAGAAGTTTATGGATGAAAAAGGCTACACTGGCTTTACCACCAACTTTGAAGACTTGCATGGCCTTGAAGAATTACCTGGGTTAGCTGCTCAATTATTGATGCGTGATGGCTACGGCTTTGGTGCTGAAGGTGATTGGAAGTCTGCCGGAATGGATCGCTTATTGAAGATTGCTGCTGATAATGTTGCTACTGCCTTTATGGAAGACTACACATTAGACCTTCGTCCAGGTCACCAAGCAATTCTTGGTTCACACATGCTTGAAGTTGACCCAACAATTGCTTCAGATAAGCCACGGGTTGAAGTTCACCCATTAGACATTGGTGGTAAAGATGACCCAGCACGGCTAGTATTTACTGGTCGTGAAGGTAAAGCTGTCGATGTTACCCTTTCATACTTCAACGATGGTTACAAGGTTATTGGTTACTCAGTTGATTGTCACAAGCCAGAAGCTGAAACGCCTAATCTTCCAGTTGCTAAGCAGTTATGGACACCAACTGTTGGCTTAAAGGAAGGTGCCGAACGCTGGATGCATGCTGGTGGTGGTCACCACACAATCTTGAGTTTCAGTTTGAAACCACAACAAATTAAAGATCTTTTCGGAATGTTAGATGTTAAAGTTGATTTTATTGAATAGTTAATTTTAATCAAAAATCCTCAAAATGGTTCTACTCGGCAAACCTCGAGACGAGTAGAACCATTTTTTCTCAGGAGATGGAAAAATGAAAACTGAAAAAGAGAAAATGCTAGCAGGAGAAGTTTTTAACGTTTACGATCCCGAATTAGTTAAAGAGCGCCAATATGCCCGCCAATTAGTTGAGCGCTTTAATGCTTTTGGCGAGATGAATCCGACTGCAAGCAATACTGTGATTCGTCAATTGTTTGGACACGTTGGCGAAAAGTGTGAAGTTCATCCGCAATTCAAATGTGATTATGGTTATAACATTTATGTAGATGATGATTTTTTCACTAATTATGATTGTGTCATGCTTGATGTCAGTCCAATTCGGATTGGGAAGCATTGTTTATTGGGACCGCGAGTGCAGATTTATACTGTTAATCATCCCTTGGATCCACGATTACGACAAAATGGAGCTTATGGCCAAAGTAAGGATGTCATTATTGGGGATGATGCGTGGATTGGTGGCGGGGCAATTATTTGTCCAGGTGTAATTTTGGGTAATAATGTAATTGTTGGTGCTGGAAGTGTAGTGACAAAGTCGTTTGGTGATAATGTTGTGATTGCGGGTAATCCAGCACGGATCATTAAAGAGAATCCATATGTAGAATAATTGATTATTTCCCGGGTTATTTTTAATGCAAAAAGGGAACTAAGATATGGTCATGTGATGGCCGTTATCTTGGTTCCCTTTATCATTCTTAATATTTAAGGTTATATTCGTAAACTAGTGCTGGTTCTTTACCGACGCGTGTAAAGTTATTTAAGTTATTAATAGCAGTCATTTCCTCGTTGCTTAATGTGAAGTCATAGATGTTAATATTTTGCTTGATTCGCGCTTCATGAACTGACTTCGGAATGAAGGCGACCCCGCTTTGCAAGTGCCAGCGAAGGACAACTTGAGCAGCAGACTTATGATGGTTAGCAGCGATCTTATTGAGGGTTGGATTGTCGAGGATGGTTCCACGCCCAAGCGGACTCCACGCCTGGGTAACAATATCATGTTCCTTATCGTATTGGAGCAATGGTTGTTGGTTTAGGCGAGGATGACGTTCGATTTGATTAATAACGGGCAGCTCATGCGCTTGAGTAGCAAGATACTGAAGGTGAATCATTTGATAGTTACTAACACCGATTGAACGGGTCAGCCCTTCCTTTTTTAATTCTTCAAGGGCTGACCAAGTATCAAAGAAAGCTCGCTCAATTGGCCAATGAATAAGTAAAAGGTTAACATAATCAAGCTTCAACTTTTGAAGGGAGTCTTTAACAGAGGCAATTGTTTGCTTAAACCCTTGATTAGGTTCAGATACTTTTGTGGTAATAAAAAGATCCTCACGAGGTAAACCAAGCTCCTGTAAGGCATTTCCAACCTCTGCTTCGTTTTTATATAATTGCGCGGTATCAAAAAGACGATAGCCAGCATCATAGGCATACTTTATCGCGGAGGTAATCGTACTTTGATCAGTAATTTTATATAAGCCGAATCCTTCTTGAGGCATTAATTGCCCATCAGCAAGTAATAATTGTTTTACATCGTTATTCATTGGAATTCTCCTTTGTAATAAGCGGAGCAGTCGATTGTCCCTTAATTATCGTTGGGGTATAAACTTTTGAAGTGACTTCTTCGCCTGCAATCATTTTTAAGATCATTTTCCCAGCATCTTCACCTAGTTGACGTTTGGGGTGATTAGCTGTAGTGAGGCTAGGGGAGATAATTTGCGCCATTTCATAGTTATCAAAACCTATTACTGAAATATCAGTCGGCACTTGTTTTCCCTGTTTCTGAAGATGACTAATAACTCTAGTTGCAAGGCGGTCATTATAGCAGGCAATCGCAGTAATATCATTATTACTATTAAGCATCATATCTACTTTTTTGATAATATCTTCATAGTCTTCGCTTGATTGGTACATAATAACATTTGATTTAGTGGTGGGGATATTGTTATCTTGATAGGCTTTGATCATTCCAGCCATGCGGTCAATGCCTTGTTGATCATCTATTTGGAATACTCCTAAAATATTAGTATGTCCAAGGCTAAAGAGGTATTTTACCAAATTCTCCTCTGCTTCCCGGTCTTTTGTCAGTAAAGAAGGAAAATTAAAGCCAGGATAAGTAGAGTGAAATAGGATTGTTGGAATTTTATATTTCTGGACTTGCCGATAAAGATCTAAGTTAGGATTAGGCATGGCGCTTTCAGTCGGCTCAATAATTAATCCAGCAATTTGAAGATCCAACATATTTAAGATTGTTTGGCGTTCGCGTTTATGGTCATTAAGCGTATTTCCAACAATCATTGAGTAACCTTGTTCTGTTACCACACTATCAATTCCGGAAATGATTGGAGGGAAGATATAGTCAGCCATATGAGTGCTGATTACCCCAATGATTTTATTTTTTTCACTTTTTGTCCAATCGCGTTGCCAGTCTTGAACAAACATCCCACCACCTTGAATACGGTAAATATAGTGCTCGTTTTCAAGGTCCCCAACAGCACGACGAATTGTATAACGGGACACATTAAAACGCTTCATTAAGGCACTTTCAGTTGGCAGTTTTTCATTGATTTTATATTTTCCATCAATAATTTCGTTTCGTAAAGTTTGCTTTACTGTTTCATATTTCACTTCCAATGCTTTGCGCTCCTATCTTAATAAAAGTAGTTTTGAATATATAAAAAATGCTCCATATAATTAGCAACCTGCTAACGCCTATGAAGCATTTGATTGATTTTATCTTGATATTTAGAACCGACGCTTCTTTGGATTTTCGATTGGCTTGTTATCCAAATCGGTCCGTACTACTAGAACATCGCAAATGGCTGTTCGAGTAACAAATTCGGTAACAGAACCGATCAAAATTCGTTCAACAGCGTTTAGCCCAGTAGCACCAATCATGATGAGGTCAGCACCCATTTCCTTTGGCATGTCCCGAGCAATAATTGTCTTTGGAGCACCATATTCAATGGAGTAACTAGCATTTTCAACACCGTGCTCTTTAGCATAGTCGATGTACTTGTCTAAAGTCTTCTTTGCAGTTTCTGTAACTTGTTCAACCATTGAAGTATCGAAACTAGAAATGTTTTGGAATGCACGTGTGTCAACAACGTGAAGCAAACGTAATTCGGTGTCTGCACCATTACGTTTTGCTACAGCAACAGCTTTCTTAAAAGCCAATTCAGCTTCTTTAGAACCGTCAACAGGAACTAAAATGTGTTTGTATTCTTGTGCCATAATTGTAGTGCCCTCCTGAAATCTTTATATTGTATACTTATTATACACTTTTTCACTATTGAGCGTAAAGCGCCTACGAAATATTACTTGCGATGATTTACGCGAAAATCAGCAGTAATTGCGAAAGCCATTAATGTTTCGCTGACACAGCCGATGATTACCATAATAACTAGGAAGCCGGTATTGTTTGTCCATCCGGAAATGATGCTTAGAATCCCGACAATAGTCATCACAATTCCCCAATTTTTTAATTGCGGAGCTAGATATTTGCTTTTAGTAGGGTCAAAAACAAGAAATGGCTTATGGATGTGAGTTAAGAGAAAGATTCCTTCAAAAAGAGCAATCAAACCAAACAGGGTCATTAGAAGTGGTAACAACATAAAAATCTATCCTATCTATAATGAAATTAAAATGAGGGTGAGAAAAAGCAAAAATCTTTCTCACCCTCACTAAATATGTACGAAAACTCCGTTGGTGCCGTTAATTGTCATTCAGTGTTGACCTGTGTTTAAGACAGGTGGGACACGGTTGCCTAATATTCAACTACCAAGTGTAAGGGCATGTTGTCCAAAAGGCAATGCACTAGTCCCAAAGTAATAAGACTGTAAGGCAAACCTGCGTTTAGACAACGCGTACACTACAGAATTTTCACTTTTATAATAGCATTTTTAAGTGGTTGGTGCAATTATTTGCTCGGATGATGTTTACCTCGTAAAGTATGCTGTTGAGCCTTCCGTAATTGCCAATATTGTCGGCCCAAACTAGCTTCAAAACGGCCATTATTTTTGGGTTGGTAGTATTGGGCATCTTTAATTCGGTCAGGCAAATATTGCTGAGCTACCCAATCTTGAGGGTGGTCATGAGGATAAGCATAATCTATCCCGTGCCCTAGCTTAGCAGCTCCTTTATAATGGGCATCTTTAAGGTGGGCTGGAACGTCACCAAAGCCACCTTGACGGACCTGAGCAAGAGCTTCATCAATTGCATTAATTCCCGAATTGGATTTTGGTGACAGGCATAGTTCGATAACAGCATCTGCTAAGGGGATTCGTGCCTCTGGAAAGCCCACTCGTTCTGCAGTTTGAACTGCCGTAACAGCTCGTTGCACCGCAGGCATATTCGCAAGTCCAATATCTTCGTAGGCTGTGACCATTAGGCGTCGTGCAATAATAGGAAGATCGCCAGCTTCAATTAAACGAGCAAGATAGTGGAGTGCCGCATCAGTATCTGACCCGCGAATAGACTTTTGAAAGGCTGAGATGACATCATAATGAGCATCGCCATCTTTATCAGCGGATAGCGCCTTTTTCTGGACGCTTTCTTCAATAATCGGTAGCGTAAGATGAATTTTCCCATCTTCACTTGGATCAGTTGATTTGGCAGCAAGTTCTAATCCATTTAAGGCACTTCGAAGATCACCATTGGTCGCTGCTACTAGTTGGTCCTCAGCGTTTTCTTCAAGGACTAATGGTAGATTACCTAGACCGCGTTCTTTATCAACTAATGCACGCTGGATAGCGGTCTTCATTTCATCAGTTGAAAGTGGGTGAACTGGGAAAATTTGCGTCCGACTGCGAATGGCGGGATTAATACTAATATATGGATTTTCTGTTGTCGCCCCGATAAGGATAATTCGTCCGTTTTCGAGGTGCGGAAGAAGAAAATCCTGTTTTACTTTATCTAATCGATGGATTTCGTCGAGTAGTAAAATCACCGTTCCGCTCATCTTAGCTTCTTCTGCGACGATTTGTAAATCCTTTTTTGTATCAGTTGCCGCATTTAGTTTTCGAAAAGCATATTTAGTTGAACCAGCAATCGCACTGGCAATGCTGGTCTTACCAGTTCCGGGAGGACCGTATAGAATCATTGAAGAAAGCATTTTTGCTTTAACCATGCGTGAGATGATTTTACCTGGTCCGACAAGGTGTTGTTGACCGACCACTTCATCTAACGTTCGCGGCCGCATTCGATAAGCAAGTGGTTGTTGCATATATTAGCCACGATCCTTTCTATGGAAGAGATGGTGGAAAAAACTTTGATGTTGATCATTGTTTTTTTCAGTCGTACTATTATTTGAATTTACCAGATTGGGATATCGTTTTTTGACGTCGACTGGTGATTGGTAAACAGCTGTTTTTGCCGCTACGACAACTGCTAATGAATCTGGGTCAATTTTATATTCCGGATCAGTTTTTAATGTAAATTGAGCATTATCTTTAGCAGCAGTTTGAATGTATGGATGAATTTCGTCGTGAGGGAGATTACCGTTGATAAAAACAAGGTTGCCAATTCCACGATCTAACTCGGCAGTTAATGCCGGTGTCCAATCTTGTTCATGTAGTTCTTGAACACTAATTGTTAGACAGACGCGTTCACGGAATGTTCCGAGGTATTTTCGCTGTTCATCAGGCTTGATTTTTGGTGTACCGTAAACAGCATTGTCGATTCGCTGTTGAGCAGCACTTTTTTCTTGTTCAGACATATTGAACGCCTCCTTATCATGCAATTGTAACACGAAATGCAGAAAACTATATTTCTTGATAATGTTATAATTTTTGTTATATCATGGCTATGAAGAAACAAAAGTAGGCTAACATATAAGGGAAGTGATTATTATGTTTAGTGCAGTATTTTGGGTTTTAGCATTTTGGTTTATTGTCAATCTAGTCTGGACAATTGCGCGCCTTAATAATCGGATGATGTCAAGAACGTTTGCCTGGATAAATGTAGTGGCAGTAGTAATTGGCTTTTGGACGTTTTACGCTGCCAGCAATGGCGGGGGCGGAATTGCTCCTTGGTTTCGGTTGATGAATTGGACTAACATTGTTCTTGCCATTTTTCAATTTTATAATGGATACCGCCCACATCAATATGGTGGTAAAAAATCATAGGTCTAATTAAAAAATCTTATAAAAAGGCGAGGCTGGGAGAAAACTTTTGTTTTCTCTCAGCCTCAACTGCTTTTATGAACAATAGTAAGATAACGTGGAAAATAATCACAAGGCTCGAGTCTAAGTACGAACGATAATCAGCCCGTGCCGTGCTAATCACCGTTCTAGCTTAGCCCACCGCCTTGTCGAGGAGATTATTTTCCACTCCCCTTTGGTGTTTTATTTTACAATTTCACAGAATTCGATTGTTTCACTGTTAGGACCTTCAATGTTGAAGAACTTAATTCCCTTATCCCAGAAGTCAAGGTGTTGAACCTCATCGTCCTTTAGTTTGAAACCTTCAGCCTTAGCAGCCTTGAAAGCCGCGTCAGCATCACTAGTATTAAGGGAAATGTGGTTAATAGCACCCGTTTCGTGAACGGCACCATCACCAGTCCAGATTTCTAAAGTGAGGTGGCCATATTGCATGAAAACAACTTCATTTCCTTGGTCATCAGTATCAAATTCGCCAAGTTTCTTGAAACCAAGCTTTTCCCAAAAAGCAATTGTTTTTGCCATATCATCGGTTGGAATCCCAATGTGTTGTACATCGTTAAAGTAACCTGCTAAACTCTTGTTAAATGCCATAATAAATCACTCCTGTATAAATTTTAATTACCAATATCAAGTGCCTGGTGCTTTAATTTAGGGAAGATATAACGGTCTGCCCAACCAGTAATTGCACCTTGGAAGGCAAGGGCAAATAATGTTCCTAATCCAAAGTTGTAAATACCACCTTGCATGAAGGCAGCGATAATTGCCATAATTGTTGGCGGAATGTATGATAACCACATCGCAATCGTTGCGTTACCATGGCAATAACGGAAACGAATTATTTGGAAAAGGTCATCAGCGGGGTGTAACACGAGGTTGACACGCTGATAAATTGAAATGGCGGTTCCAATGAAAGCAACCCCTAAGAAGTTAATGAAAACATATAGGATAATCATCGGTAAAGTAGTGGCGTCCGGCATAATTCGGTTAAAAATGTCAGAGAACCACTGGATAAAAATAGAAAATGGCAACATGAAAATAAAATTACCACCAATTCGTCGCCAGTCCCACTTATGCATCAAAATTGCGTTGAGGACAGAAGTTAACATCCCTAAGACCATGAAAGCCCAGAAAAGGGTCATTGAATTATTCCCTAAAACGGCAATCCCTAGGTTGTTTTCTGCGGCTGTCCAATAAGCGGAGCCAAGAAATTGTGGGTGGACGTGTGAACTTGTAACAAGTGTTAGGACGTTCCCCATTGAGTTAATAACAATTGACAGTGCAAAGTATGCCCAACTAGCAGTTAATGAAATTGTTCGCTCGGCAACTTGACCTTGTACTGGAACTTTTTCTTGTTCCATTTATATTCTCCCTTCCAACTTGACCAATCATTTGGTGAAGTTATTCACTTTCTCTCTACGATGAATTAATTTACAACCATCAAAAAAGCTTGTCAAGCGCTTCACAAGCTGAAATGACGGGATTTATCCTATACCAAAATTATTGAAACGATTTACTGAAAGCGCAATCATTAAGTGGGCGTAGGAAACATAAATCTAATTAGACCAATTAGCTGAAAAAGCTTACAAAAAAATTTTGAAAGGATGAGATATGTGAAAATAATCATTTCTCCAGCACGAACAATGCAAGTTGATACTGACTCCTTACTTTACAAAGATTTGCCGGAACTTCTTCAGCAGACAAAAGACATTTTAGGGTGGATGAGGAGTTTATCTTATGATGAGTTACACAAAGTATGGGGGAATTGCAGCTCGCGTTTAGCGATGAAAAATTATCAATGGCTCCAACAAATGGATCTTCAACGAAAGCTGACGCCGGCAATTATTGCCTTTACTGGTTTGCAATATCAATATATGGCGCCAAGTGTTTTTTCGAATGATGGGCTGAAATATGTTCAAGACAATTTACGGATATTATCAGGATTTTATGGTATTTTACGGCCGTTTGATGGAATAATACCTTATCGCTTAGGGATGGGTGACATGGCGCCAGTGAATGGATATAAGAATCTTTATGACTTTTGGGGAGAAAAACTTTATCGTGAACTCTATAAAAACGATGATTTAGTAATTAGTTTAGCCTCGGTCGAATACGAAAAGGCAATTACTCCTTATCTACAAACGCACGATCGATTTATCAAATGTATTTTTGGAGAAGAAATAGATGGAAAGATAAAGCAAAAAGCAACATTAGCTAAAATGGCTCGTGGGAATATGGTGCGATATTTAGCAGAAAGCCAAATTCAAACAATTGAAGGCGTCAAGCAGTTTAATATCGGCGGTTACCATTTTCGTGAAGATCTGTCTACTGATGAAAAATTAGTTTTCGAACTGGTAAAGTAAAAGTAATCATATTATTTGCCAATCTTTTTGAATTGTCTTATAAAAGAATTGTATACAAAACTATCAACAGTACACTGATTCTATTAAATTTTTAATGATAGAAGGGAGTCAAATTATGGTAGGCGATTCTTTAAATAAGACAGGTGCCAATTTATTAATCAAGGCCTTGCAAGAGAATAATATTAACCGGATGTATGGAATAGTTGGAATCCCGGTAACCGATTTAGCGCGGCTCGCTGAATTACGCGGAATGAAATATTATGGTTTTCGCCGTGAAGATTCAGCAGTTAATGCTGCCGCAGCAGCTGGTTACTTAACGCAAAAACCTGGCGTTGCATTAACTGTTTCAGCACCCGGTTTTTTGAATGGATTAACAGCTTTAGCTCAAGCTACTAAGAATTGTTTTCCATTAATTATGATTTCAGGTTCGTCTGAACGCCATATTATTGACTTATCACAGGGCGATTATGAAGGTCTTGACCAATATAATGCGGCAAAACCCTTCTGCAAAAAAGCTTATCGGGTTGATCGAGCAGAAGATATGGGATTAGCTGTTGCAAGAGCAATTCGGACAGCGGTTTCAGGCCGCCCTGGTGGTGTTTATCTTGATATTCCAGCTGACACAATTGTTCAAGAAGATACTGCTGATCAATCTAATTTGGGTGTTTATAAGTTAGTTGATCCTGCCCCTAAACAGGTACCTAATGATGAAGCAATATCACGAGCGGTTGATTTAATCAAGAATGCCAAAAAGCCCCTTATTATTTTAGGAAAAGGAGCTGCCTATGATCGGACCGAAAAACAAGTGCAACAATTAGTAACTGAAACGAATATTCCATTTTTGCCAATGTCGATGGCAAAAGGGTTAATTCCAGATGATAGTCCTCATTCTGCTGCAGCGGCTCGTTCTCTTTCACTACGAAATGCCGACGTAGTAATTATAATTGGTGCCCGTTTAAACTGGATGCTTTCATATGGGGCTGCACCACAATTTAACCCGCATGCAAAATTTGTTCAGCTAGACATCGATGCTACGCAGTTTGATTCCTCACAGCCAATTAGTGCCCCGCTCCAAGGAGATCTTAAGTCGATTTTAGGTAAATTGGTTCCGGCGCTATTGGCAACTGGATATCAAGCGCCCGAAGCATGGTTAGAGCAAATTGCGCAAGATACTGAGAAAAATGACAAAAAGTTTGCGCAACGAATTGCTAATGGTAAAGTAGCACAAAAATTTGGCTATTATGGAGCGATTGCGCCTATTGCTGAATACTTCCAACAACACCCAGACACCTATCTAGTCAGTGAGGGGGCTAATACGCTTGACATTGGACGCGATATGATTGGAATGCAACTTCCCCGTCATCGGCTCGACACAGGGACTTGGGGCGTCATGGGTGTTGGCCTTGGTTATGCAATTGCTGCGGCAGTTGAAACAGGGAAACATGTTGTTGCGCTTGATGGCGATAGTGCATTTGGTTTTGATGGGATGGAGATTGAAACGATTTGCCGATATAAGTTGCCGATTACGGTCGTTATTATCAATAATGGCGGAATTTATAACGGGATCGGCCAAGTTGTTCCCGATCAACTTGGGCCAACTACTCTTGATCCAACTGCAAGGTATGATTTAATGGCTAAGGCCTTTGGTGGTGATAATTATTTTGTAAGTAATTACGATGAGATGAAAAATGTTTTTGCAAGAGCTGTTGACTCAGGACGACCAAATATTATTAATGTTCAAATTGCGCCATCGATGGGAAAAGAATCTGGCCATATTGGGAATCTAAATCCAAAGCTTAATTTACGACCACTTGAAGAAAATAAGAGGAGCCATCATAATGACTGAACAAAGTGAAAATGCACCATTAAAGGGGATTAAAGTTGTTGACTGGACACAGGTTCAATCGGGGCCTTCCTGCACTCAGCTTTTAGCATGGCTGGGAGCGGAAGTGATTAAAATTGAACGAACTAATACCGGCGACCCAACTCGTAATGAACTGCTTGATATTAAAGATTCATGGAGCCTTTATTATTTACAATTAAACGCAAATAAAAAATCATTAACTCTTGATATTAAAACCCCAGAAGGTCAAAAAATAATGTATGACTTACTCAAGAAGGCTGATGTTTTTGTGGAGAATATCAGGCCTGGTGCAGCGACTAGGGCAGGTTTTGGCTGGGAAAAAGTACACGAATTGAATCCACGTTTAATCATGGCCTCTTTAAAAGGTTTTAATAAGGGATCACGTTTTGCCAATGTAAAAGCCTTTGAACCTGTTGCGCAATCTGCTGGTGGTGCGGCTTCAGCAACGGGATGGAATGAAGGAAGTGCAAATATCCCAACACAGTCAGCAGCGGCTTTAGGAGATTCTAACTCTGGAATGCATTTAACGATTGCAATTTTAGCTGCTTTGCTACAACGAGAGCACACTGGTAAAGGGAGCTATGTTTATCAATCAATGCAGGATGCGGTTATTAACCTCTGTCGGATTAAATTGCGGGATCAATTAATGTTAGACAATCTCGGAGCATTACCATTTTATGCAGTCTATCCTAACTATAAATGGGGAAAAGCAATTCCCAGGTCCGAAAATAGTGAAGGTGGACAAGTGATTGGCTGGACTTATAAGGCAAAAGGTTGGGAAACGGATCCTAATGCCTATGTTTATATTGTTATTCAAAATAAAAACAAAAGCTGGGAGACAATTGCTAATACAATGGGTCATCCTGAATGGGCTACTGATGAACGCTTTAAGGATTGGGAACATCGCCAGCTCCATAAGCAAGAAATTTACCCCTTGATTGAATCGTATACCAAGAATTACGATAAGTATGAGTTAACTAAAAAACTTGGAGCGGCTGGTATACCAGTCGGCCCGGTTTTAGATTGGCATGAACTTGAAAATGATCCAGATTTAAATGAAGATGGTACCCTGGTTAAGATTAATCAGGGAGGAAATCGCGGCGAATTTAAGACAGTGGGGATGCCGTTTACGATGTCAAACTATAAGCCAACCTATAAACGTGCCCCAGATCTTGGTGAAAATAATAAGGAGATTCTATCTTCGCTTGGTTATGATCCGGAACAAATTGAAGAATTAGTAGCTAAGGGCGTAATCTCAAAAGTAGAAAAGCCTCATAATCCGCGGACAAAAGTTATTAAGGATTAACTGTGGTTTATGCTGATAAGAGAAAAGAGATCGGAAAATTGAATTTTTCGGTCTCTTTTATATCTTTAAAGCTATTTTAACTTTCTGTATTGTTCGCTTTTTGCGGATATTTGTATTAGTTTCTAGGTTGCTTTTAGAATCATTTGTGGCATAAAACGAATATTAGTGTTGAAAATACGACGATTATATGCAATGATCACACTATCATATTTATTTGGGGTGTGTATTTTGGAAGAAACACGAACAATCGACTTTTTCGACCGAACTTTTCATTTGTCAGAGAATAATACGAACATTAAGCAAGAATGTTTAGCTGGATTGACGACTTTTGTTTCAATGGCCTATATTCTTTTTGTTAATCCAAGCGTTTTAGGGGTAGCCGGAATGGATAAAGGGGCGGTTTTTACTGCAACTGCTTTATCAGCAATTATTGGCTGCTTTTTGATGGGAATTTTGGCTAATTATCCAATTGCGATTGCTCCGGGATTAGGTGATAATGCTTTCTTCACTTATTCGGTTGTATTGGCAATGGGAATTCCGTGGCAAAAGGCAATGGCTGGTGTTTTGTTGCCTCTGTCTTGTTTACGATCTTGTCTTTCCTTAAAGTGCGGGAGATTGTAATTAATGCTATTCCTAAAGACTTGAAATACGCAATGGCTGCGGGGATAGGAATATTTATCTCTTTTGTTGGTTTGCAGGGTGGTGGAATCATTGTTTCAAGTAAATCATCACTAGTTGAATTAGGATCGCTAACAGTTCCTACAACCTGGATTACAATCTTTGGGATTTTCTTGATTGCAATTTTAATGGTCAAAAAGGTTCCAGGAGCAATTTTTATCGGCTTAGTTGCAACAACGCTTCTTGGTTTATTAACGGGATTGGTTAAGATGCCGGATCATCTAATTTCAATGGCTCCTAGTTTAGAACCAACTTTTGGGGTGGGAATTAAGTTCTTGCCAACAATGACTGATCCAAAGATGTGGGCTGTTGTCTTAATCTTCTTATTGATAGCTTTCTTTGACACTGCTGGAACCTTAGTTGGGTTAGCCCAAGAAGCAGGATTAATGAAAGATAATAAAATGCCCCGGATTGGTCGGGCTTTAATGGCCGATTCGCTTTCGATGTTAGGAGGGGCGGTAATGGGAACGACTCCAACTTCTGCCTATGTTGAATCCTCAGCCGGTATTGCGGTTGGTGGAAAAACTGGCTTGACGGCGATTGTAACGGGAACGCTTTTTATTTTAAGTATGGCTTTCTCTCCTTTACTCGAAGTTGTTACTACTCAAGTGACCGCTGCCGCTTTAATTGTAGTTGGGGTATTGATGGTTTCCGCCTTGAAAGATATTGAATGGGATAAATTCGAAATTGCGCTGCCATCATTCTTGGTTGCTATTGGAATTCCGCTAACTTATAACATTTCTTATGGGATTGCATTTGGTTTTCTTACGTATCCGATCTTAATGGTTGCCGCAGGACGCCGCAAAGAAATAAACGTTGTAATGTGGAGTATGTTTTTTGTTTTTATTGCATTGCTGTATATTTTGAATGTTTTGCCAAAATGAAAAGGGATCTAAGCAAGTTGTTATGCTTGTTTAGATCTCTTTATTAATTATTCTAAGGTTTAATGAGTGAAACCATACTTTTTAAGCTCAGTTGTTTTATGTCCTACTAATGTTGAATTATTTAAAGCTTCGATATCGCGCTTCATATCATCAATAAATTCGTGAGCTCTACTCATTCCGAAATCAGCACGACATACTATTCGTTGTACTTCAATTGTATCTAAGTTCTTTGGAAGTGGGTAAGCAGGAACTTGCCATCCTTGCATACGTAATCTATCAGCTAAATCATATAACGACCAGTCTTGTGCAGTTAAGTCTTTTAATTTGTAACAAATAATTGGAATTTGAGAACCATCATTAACCATTTCGAACATACCCATTTTTTGGATTTCTGTTGCTAGGTAAACTGCAACATCATGGGTACGTTTTTGAATCTTTTTATATCCTTCAAAGCCAAAACGAACGAAATTGTAGTATTGCCCAATTATTTGTGAGGCACTGCGTGAGAAATTAATTGCCATTGTTGGTAATTCTCCTCCTAAGTAGCTAACTTTGAAAATTAGCTTGTTAGGTAGGAATTTTTTATCACGCCATAATACCCAACCAATACCAGGATAAACTAAACCATACTTGTGGCCTGACGCGTTAATTGAAACAACATTCTTTAGTTGGAAGTCCCATTTAATGTCAGGTTCCATAAATGGAGCATAGAATCCACCAGAAGCAGCGTCAACGTGAATATAGACTTTGTAATCTGTTGTTTTGTTATATTCTTCAACTAGATCATTTAATTTTGCAATATCGTCATAACGACCGGTGTAAGTAATTCCCATAATCCCTACGATACCGATAGTATATTCATCGACATAATCCATAACTGTATTCATATTAAGCGATTGGTGCTCTTCATCCATTGGAACTGTCCGTAGCTCAACATCAAAATATGTTGCAAATTTTTCCCAGCAAATTTGATATCCAGAAGATATTACTAAGTTTGGCTTTCGGGCATTAATATCAAGTCCTAATTTTTTGGCTCGTTCTCGCCAAGCAAACTTCATCGCTAAACCACCAAGCATACAACCTTCAGAAGATCCCACTGTTGAAGTTCCCATGTAATCTTCATCTTTTTGACCGTGCCATAATTTAGCAATAATATTTACACAACGGTTTTCAAGTTCAGCTGTTCGTGGATATTCTGATTTATCAATGGCATTTTTTTGCATTGTTTCTGCCATAATTTGAGTAGCTTTTGGTTCCATATAAGTTTGACAAAAAGTAGCCAGATTTTCACGAGCATTTCCTTCATCAATTAATTGATCTTTGACAATTCGATAAGCAATTTCTGGAGGAACAGGTTCCTTATTTAATTCATATTTTGATAGTGCGTGATCAGAGGTGTATGAACCGAAAATAGGATCTAACACATCACGTTTTTCTTGATCATTTTTTCCATATAATCCTGCCATAGATAAAACCTCCTAGGTTAATTTGCTGAATGCTTTTTTTTATCTGAATTTGTAATAATATGATGTTCTCCTCGAGCGATTGGTGGGGTAGTTGGGTTAATATCCTTAGCAAGTAAATGCTTAGGGGTACTAATCGAATGATGATTGTGCTTTAAATAATACTCATAGATTAGGAACGGTAATAAGACCGTAATTACAAAACTAATTATTAATACATAAAGGTAAGCATGGTGTGAACTTGTAGGTAAACTGCTTGGCGGAACAAAAGAGATTAATAGTGCAAAAATAGAAACTATCAACCCACAAATAGCAACAATTGATTTAACAACGGTTCCTCCAGGAATTTCATAGGTACGTTTTAAGTCTTTCTTTTTGAAGACAAGGACTAAGTACCCGATGAAAAATAGTAAGTATCCTACTAGATAAATTACAACAGTTAAAGAAATCGCTGCAAAAAAAGAAACATTGTTACTTCCGCCACCGAAAGTTAAAACTGCATCCCAGATCGTAACCACGATTCCCTGTGTGAGAATTAAGATGGTTGGAACTTTGTGCTTATTTGTCTTTTGAAATACTTTGGGAAGAATTCCTTGCTGGGCAGTAGCGAACATTCCCCGCGAAGGACCGATAACCCATGAACTAATTTCTGCCATTACCCCACACGCAATCATTAAGGCGATTATTTTAACCAACCAATTAAGATGGGAGTTAAAATAAAGCAACAGATACTTAAATGCCTGAACAACACCGGCACTTAATGATAGTTCTTTTTGTGGAACGACAGCAGCAACGGCAAAGCCACCAAAAGTATCAAGGAAAATTGCCAAGATTACTAGGATGAACATTGCTAAAGGATAGTTTCGCTTAGGATTTTTAAGCTCATTAATATGCGAGGCTGAGGCTTCAACCCCCATATAAGCTAGAATAAACGAAACAAAGACAACTAAGGTATTTAGCTTAGCGAAATCGGGGATAAAAGCATGTGCTGAAAATTGAACTTGTAATTTCCCGCCAGTAACTACATATGCAATTGCTAAGCAAAAGAGGGTTACTGATGGGATTAGAATTCCGATAACAAATCCAGTTTTAGCAATATAAGCGGTATATTTAGTTCCCCAGAATTGTGAAAATGTTAAAAACCAGAAAACAATTAAAACACCCCAAAATTTAATAGCGGGTTTTTCGTCAAGGGCGGCCCAATTCAGAACGTATGAAAATGCTCCTAAAATGAAGTAAATCATGGTAACGAAGCCCACGGTAATTTGGAACCACTGAAAGAAGATAGCAGCAAATCCCCATCTTCTTCCAAGAGTATGAGAAACCCAGCTGAAGATACCACCACCATTATTGTTCCAACCATTAACGGTAGCCATTTCAGCGGCACATAAGGCGACTGGAATGAACCAGAATAAACCTCCAAGAATAAGGAAGAATATTAAGTGGAGCTTTGAGGTGGCAAATGTTGGATATTCATAAACTGTGAGAACCATTGAGGCCGTCAGAGAAAAGAAACCGAAAAGCGTTAAATTTCTCTTAGTTTGTTGAGTATTAGCCATTTCTTACTCCTTTCAAAAGAGATATAACAAATTTTCAGTACTGATTAATTCATTATCCACAATATAAATAATAATTATTATTTATATTTAAATAATAGCACTTGATGCCCATCTTTCAATTATTATGCTATTATTTTATTTATTCAGCTGCGGCTGGTGTGCTACTTTTTACTGTAAAGATTGCAAAATTATATTAATTGCTAATTATTTTTTAGTTTTTGTTTTAATCATACATATTAAAATTCTATATTTGATCTCATAAACATAAATCCCCTCAATAATTCATTACAATTATCAAGGGGATTTGTAACTATATTATGACTCATTCATGATATCTCGAATGATAAAAACTGATTCTTAAGTAAGAAAATCGTTTGTTAAGAATTTAGTATGAGTTAAACCTTAATTATTAGTACTGAAATATATCAATCTTAAGTTCATTACTAATTTCCTCAAGGGCAGATAATCCTGCAACACTGTTACCAGCATTATCTAATGGTGGACTAAAAATACCAATTCCGAAACGATTAGGCGCTGCGGACATTAAGCCACCCCCAACACCACTCTTAGTAGGTACACCTATAATTGATGAATATGTACCAGATTCGTTATATAACCCGGTAGTTGTCATAAGGGATTTAGTATAGGTTGCTACTTCAGTAGGAACTAATCGCTTATTGTCCCAAGGCTTAATACCATTGTTTGCTAAGACTGCGCCTAGATTAGCTAGGCTGATAGCAGTGACCATCATTGAACATTGTTTAAAGTATGTTGTTAAACTTGCTGTTACATCTGCATGCATCATGTTGTTGGCTTTTAAATAATAAGCTAATGAGCGATCCGTATCCCCAGTTCGATCTTCTGACTCAAATATTTCTGAATTAAGTGAAATTTGCGGATCATGACAAACTTCACGGGCAAATTGAATTATTTGGTCAAAAGGACTTTTGCCATTATATGGTTGAATTAGAGACGTTACCTCTATTGCACCAGCATTGATAAATGGGTTGAGAGGGTAATGTGCTTTTTCAATTTCCATATTCAAAATTGAATTAAAAGGAAATCCTGTTTGGCGAGCTCCCACATGTTTCGTTACATTGCTTAGTCCAAGTTGTTTAGCGACATATAAAAAAACAATTACTTTGGAGATGCTCTCAATTGCAAAGCGAACATCAGCATTTCCAGCATTTGTTATGTTATCTTTATTTAAATCATAAACCGCAATTCCGAGTTGCTTAGGATCAACTTTACCCAATGCAGGGATATAGTTTGCTACTTTTCCCAAATTAGTTTTAGCCAAATTATTATCAACTACTTGTTTAAGATCCAAAGTAATCACCTCCTAAATGCTAGGATACTGTTATAAATATAAAACGACAAGCAATAAGTCTGTTTTTGGACGCAAAAGCTTATTTATTTGATAAATAAATTAATTGATGGTAGAAATAGCTAGGGGAGAAGAAATGAATTTTTTATGAAAGGAAGCGCGTGAGCTGATGGTTGATAAAGGAAAACGTAATTTGACGTTATTTGGCTTTTTCTCACTAACCGCATCAATGGTTCTTGCGGTCTATGAGTATCCAACTTTTGCAACTTCTAAGCTTAATTTAGTATTTTATTTAATTCTTGCCGGGATTTTTTGGTTTTTACCGGTTGCTTTATGTGCCGCAGAAATGGCAACTGTTCAAGGATGGAATAAAAATGGTGGAGGAATTTTTAGTTGGATTTCTCATACACTTGGTGAACGGTTTGGCTTTGCTGGAATCTTTTTCCAATGGTTTGAAATTACAGTTGGTTTCATTACCATGATCTATTTTATCTTAGGTGCATTTTCATATGTTATTAATTGGCCAGCCCTAGATGCTAATCCAACAGTTAAGTTTTTTGGAGTTTTAATTATTTTTTGGCTATTAGTTTTTTCGCAATTTGGTGGTACCAAATATACGGCTCGAATTGCAAAATGGGGCTTTAGTTTAGGCATTTTACTCCCGTCTATTTGTTTAATTGCACTTGCTATTTGGTATGTGGTTAAAGGCGGCCCATTACAAGTAAAGTTTACTCCCAAAGCATTTATTCCTGATTTTGCTAGATTAAATACAATGGTAGTATTCGTTTCTTTCATTCTAGCTTATATGGGAGTTGAGGCTTCAGCTACCCATATCAATGAGCTTAAAAATCCTAAGCGAAATTATCCCTTGGCAATGTTTATATTAGTTATTCTTGCTATTTGCCTAGATACTTTTGGTGGATTTGCGGTAGCAGCAGTTGTTCCGCAAAAAGAACTATCATTAAGTGCTGGGGTTGTACAAGCTTTTAAGTATTTAATTTATTACCAAGATCCACACTTGGCTTTACTTGTTAAAATTATCGCCTTAGCTTTATCCCTTGGTGTAATGGCAGAAATTAGTTCATGGGTTGTTGGTCCGTCGCGTGGAATGTTCGCTGCTGCTCAACGAGGAATTATTCCGAAATACTTCCGTAAAACAAATAAGCATAAAGTTCCGGTTCCATTAATTATTACCCAAGGAATTGTAGTTTCAATTTGGGATGGTGTTTTAACTTTTGGTGGAGGCAGTAGTAATGTTTCATTCTTCGTTGCTATGTCTTTAACCGTTGTTATTTATTTAAGTGCTTATTTACTATTCTTTGCTGGTTATATTGATTTAATTTTTAAAAAGAAACAATTAAAACGGAAGTATGAGATTCCTGGAGGAACAATCTGTAAGGCAATCGTTGCCTTTTGTGGACTATTGGTTTCTATTTTTGCCTTCTTCATCTCGTTTGTCCCACCTTCGAATCTTCCTGAATCATCACATCACGCATACTTAGCTATTTTAATTATCAGTTATTTGTTTGTATTAGTTCTACCCTTTATTTTATATGTAATTTTCAATCACCATAAAGGTCAATATGTGGATGAATCAGATATACCGAAGCATTTCAGGGCAGAAGATATTGTTAAAAGTGTACCGCCAATTGCTCGTGGTGAATTTCATATTGTATCAAATGATGATAAAGATAACTTTAATGCTGAGAAAGTTAAAAAGTGAGATGTAACTAAGTGAATTAAAATAAAAAAGCATTTCCAGAAATTAATCTGGAAATGCTTTTTTAGTAGTTGAGACACTATTACAGTACCAACTACCATTAGAATGTTGATATAACAACAACGATAGTAATTATCAGATTACTTGTTGTAGAATTCAACGATAAGAGCTTCATCAATATCAGCGTTCATATCTTCACGTGCTGGAATGCGGTTAAGCTTACCTTCAAGCTTGTCGGCATCAAAGTCAACGTATGAAGGACGAGAAACAACAGCTTCCACAGCGTTCTTGATGATGTCTAAGTTCTTAGACTTGTCACGAACGGCGATGATTTGACCAACCTTAACTTCGTATGATGGAATGTCAACACGCTTACCATCAACAGTGATGTGACCGTGGTTAACCAATTGACGAGCTTGACGACGAGTAGTGGCTAAACCAAGACGGTAAACCATGTTATCAAGACGACGTTCAAGCAATGCCATAAAGTTGGCACCGTGAGTACCTTCCTTAATCTTACCGGCACGAACGAAAAGGTTTGAGAATTGACGTTCAGTCATACCGTACATAAAACGTAGCTTTTGCTTTTCACGTAATTGTGTACCATATTCTGAAAGCTTACCGCGACGATCACGACCGTGGTCACCAGGAGCGTAAGCCCGACGTGCTAATTCTTTACCAGTACCTGAAAGTGAAACGCCAAGACGACGTGAAACACGCCAACTTGGACCAGTGTAACGAGACATAAATAAATTCCTCCAATAATTTTAGTTGGAGTAAAATAATCCGATTGTGAGCTTGGCATTCGTGCAGGCTGATTTGAATCTTTCACCCTAGCAGCCGGGTTACTAAAAACACCGTTAGGCACCAGTCTGTTGACGAGCTTGCCCCTCACTGCTGCATTATTTTACACAAAATCTAGTGTACAACGGTTCGTAATAATAAGTCAATCTTTTCTTTAGAAACGTATCTGTCAAGTTTTCATAGGTAGCCTTTAAATATGCAGTTTTAGTGGGTTAGT
>OFHA01000441.1_pt1 | contig 36523 bp, 38 predicted proteins | sample 1521891 | NCBI WGS metagenome assembly OFHA01 (sample SAMEA3504089, study PRJEB24116) | mouse gut metagenome | biome: mouse gut; feature: mouse-associated habitat; material: faeces | place: Denmark | collected 2011
CAAATCAGAGAAAGACCGTCCGGCCTCTCCCACCTCCGTAATTCTCCTGAAATTATAGCATTCTCCCCTTAATCTGGCAATACGGACATGCACTTACTGCAGGGCAACAGCATTTACTTTTCAGGTGAGAACAAAATTTTTAAAAACAACTCAGGTTCAAGGGCAGCTTTAAACATCAGTCTCTTTTTGCTGATACGCCCATACTGTGCCTGTGAGATAAGACTCAGGGCAGTTTTCCGAAGGACATTCAGGTTCAGCGGGGAACTGTCCTTTCTTGCCCTTGAGGCATCTTCATGGAAAATAACATCCAAGCACCAATGAAGCTGATTTTCTATCGACCAATGCTTTCTTACCGTATCTGCAAATTCATTTATATCCGTTAAGGATGTAATGAAATACCTTGTATCCTTCCGTGTCTCTTCTTTTTCTGTTACGGTGGATTTTACCATGCCAAGCGCCTTCAGTCCGCTCCATTCCCCTCTCTGTTCCAGCCATGAAATGTCTGTAAGAAGGCTGTATTCCCTCTTTTCTATCCTTCCGTGCCCTTTCTCCTGTGTGTTTATAGATGGAACCCCTGTCCCCAATGCTTCAAAATATTCCCGGCAGTCCCGGTACAGGCTGGGCTGGTTCTGCTTTAACCCTATTGTATAATCTGCCTTTGCCCCTGTTATTTTTTCTACAATCTTTTTCTGGCAGCCCATTGCATCCGCCGTTACAACCGCCCCTTCCACATCTATGAGGTCAAGCAGTTCGGGAACTGCCGTAATTTCATTCGTTTTTTCCTCTACCGCCAGCTCCCCCAAGGTAATCCGGCTTTCCGCAACAAATGCACTTATGACATGATATGCCTTATGCTGTGTATTTCCGCTGCCGCATATCGTTTTTCCATCGACTGCCACCACACTGCGCTTTTGGCGTTCCACAGACAGCCAGTTTGTCAGGCATGATGAAAGTTCAGACGGATTTAGTTTCTCAAACACTCTTCTGAATGTGTCGCTGTCAGGTATGCCGTTCGGAAGCTCAAGAAATTCCGCAAGATATTTTTTTCGGCTTTTGCCGAATTCCTCCATATCGGCAAAGTCTTCCCCTCCACAGATTACTGTACACAGACCAATGATTATAATATCTTCCAGCTTGTGACGGATATTTCCATACGTTGTCCGTCTTGGCTCACTTATATTTTTGATTTCCTCTTTTAATTTTTTTATATTCATATTACCTATTTTAATTCATTTTTTGAAAAAGTAAATGCTGTTGCCCTGTGGGTCATCCCCTCCCTTCCGTCAGCCATTCCATTTCCCGTCTGAGAAGAACGGTGTGACATAGGCGAGGATGAAGCCAAGCCCGTTCAGGACCACCCATGAGATCGCAATGCGCTTGAGCCATGCACGGGATTCATCCACGGTCTTGCCTGATTTTGAAAAGTTCATCAGGAGCAGGGCGACGGAAGCTGTCACGATGGCGGCAATGGTGGAGATGCCCAGGATTTTTCCGTAGACATCCTTCATGATGGTCTCCGCTTTGGACCACATATCCGATGCCAGCACCTGGTTGGTCTGAAGGGCAAAGAAGTAGGCGAAGGCCGCAGCCCCCATTATGATGTTCTGGTAAGGGATGCGGGGTTTCTTTCTGGTGGGAAGCTGGTTCCCGGTCGGGTTGCTTTTTTCTTTTTTCAATGATTTACCTCCTGTAAAAGTTGGGATGGGAAAGGCCGGCAGTCCCAGGGAGGATGCCGGCCCTTCGTGCCATACGGCCAGCGCATGGCGTCTGTGTTACAAAAAAGGGCACCTGCGTGTCTGCAGATGCCTGGAGAATGGAATGGATATGGGTGCGGGTACAATTTTAAGCATGACCATTATAGCATGGGCATTTTTACCTGTAAATCGCATTGCTGTGCCAGTTTGCGCAATTTGTGCGCCAATTTGGTGCCAGCCTGTCATTTCCCTGTCGGAAAGAACTTGTCCAGCATCTCAAGGCAGTCTTTTGAGGTGTATCCCCACAGGATGGAGCTGAGTGCCTGGACCGCCTCCGGGCGCTTGCGGTAGTATGTCCTGGTGGAGATATTGGCTATGTGTGGCCGCAGGCTCTCAATGATCTCATCCGTGTTCTGAAGCTGCTGTGGGGAGAGGTAGCTGTAATAGAGTATCCAGTAATACTGTTCCCCATGTTTATGCTTGCTTCGCAGGATGTCTACGGCGGAGTTTAAGAGTGTCAGCATCTTGTTGCTGCGCTCAATGCTCTTTGCGTAGTCTTCCAGCTTCGATCCGCCGATGTCTGCCCCGGCAAGGTAGATGGAGTCCAGGAACTCCTCAATGCTGCTTCCGTACTCGATCTCAAAGGTGCTGCGTACCTGCTGGACGGCAAGCTCCAGGTTCCACACAGCATCCCGGTAGTTCTTCAGCAGCTTCCATGTGTCATGGAACAGGGGGTTCTCCTGCTCTGTGGGAATATTTTTGTTTGGTCTTGTATTTGGCATGATGGTTTACCTTCTTTCTTCATTTTCTGTATCAGCCTGTCTGGAAAGTGCGGGGCTGCTGTTGTCTTCCGGCGGGCTGGCAGGGGAGAGAGTCAGCTCGAACCGATAGGGCATCTTCCCGTCCGGGCAGGCGATCTGCAGGGAATACTTTACTGTAGTTTCTTTGCAGTCGGATAAGGGATATAACTTATATAGGGTTCGGGGGCACTCACAGCACGGAACCCCTTGCGCCGCAAGGATTTGCGCCACTTTCTGGACGATTTTCTTCATGTGCGGTTTTGAAACGCTACCGTCCTGCACTGAAACGCTGTTTTCCGCTTCCATAATGGTAATCTGTTCCTCCTGGATTGGTTCTGCTTCAGGAATGGATGAAGTCTCCGGAATGTGTACTGGAATCTGAAATGTCATGCAAATTTCCTCCTTGTCGATCATTACGTCACTGATATTGAACATGGTGGATAAGTAGCTGCACAGGTAGATGACGCTGCCATGCCTGCCGGTGAACGATACCAGTGAAAGATATTCTTTGTCCTGTAACTTGTTTAAAATGCGGCTCACTGTAGCTTTTGAGATGCCCCAGCGCAGGGCAAGGTCGCTGAAGTTTGTCAGTGGGCTGCCGGTACAGTTGCGGAAATATACCACAGGCCCCAGTTCGGAACCCTGCACCTGCCCGTCGTTGTAGATAGCGTGTACCCACAGATCCAGCACGATGTCCATCTCCGAGCATTTACCCATGCTGATCAGCTCATGGACGGCGGCAATCGGGAAAAAGAAAAAACCCACATCCTTCAGACATGGGTAATTGTAGTCAAGCGCCGTATTGTGCTGCTTCCAGCCGTTGATGCTGAATTTGACCAGATGGTTCCTGCCGAGCCGGGTATAGGTGATGTAGTTCTGCTTCTGTAGGAAGTCAAGAATGGACAGCGCCTGATGCTGGAAACGTGTGCGGAACCACTCTGTCAGCTCCGAGGTCTTACAGATCCACTCGCCTGGACCGACCAGATAGGAGATACCCTCTATCCGGCGGTAAGAGGAGCGGAAGTTGGCATAGGAGCAGAGTGTTATGTAATAAAAAAGATAGGAACTTCCGTTGGTGCGGATGTCCCTATCTTCCATAAGGCTACGGAGGAACTCACGGTAGATGCGGCACCGTGGGTAGTCCACAATCTGTTTCAATTCTAATTGATAATCCATAGTAATCTCCTTTACTATTTTAGAAAGTGCCAAAGAACGGAGAATAACAGCACAGAAGGCTGAAAAATATTGATTTCAGCCTTCTGTCATGCTATAATTTAGTAAGTTTAGAGAACCGACTGCCTCCATGCAATAAGGTGGACTTAAGGTGGTCATGAGGATCAGATGGGTTATGAAACCCTTGTGAGTGCGGCGGTGTGGACGTAGGGGCATACGTCTGCAACACCGTTATCGCCGGTTCAAATCCGGCTCACGTCTCTTTCAAAGCTTTGAAACTTAATGATAAGTTTTCAAAGCTTTTTTGCATTGCCCATACAAAGGAGACGAACGGAAATATGGACCTTTAAAAATAAAAGTGGTATAATATCCTGAGATAAGGAAGGCGGAATGCTTTCCGAATATTCAGTACGGGCAGATATAAATATCAGTCAGGGGAGGCGGTATCATGACAGAACTGGAAACTTTGAAAAAATGGATCAATGAAAGTGATAATATCGTGTTTTTTGGCGGTGCCGGGGTTTCTACGGAAAGCGGCATTCCCGATTTCAGAAGTACGGACGGGCTGTATCACCAGAAGTATGCATATCCGCCGGAGACCATATTGAGCCATACGTTTTTCCGGTCAAAAACGGAAGAATTTTATAAATTTTACAGAGATAAGATGCTGTATTTTGATGCGGAACCGAATGAGGCGCATAAGAAGCTTGCGAAGTGGGAGGCGGAAGGAAAGCTTAAGGCTGTCATTACCCAGAACATAGACGGGCTGCATCAAAAGGCAGGCAGTAAGAATGTATTGGAACTGCATGGCAGTGTACTCAGGAATTACTGTGAAGGATGCGGCGAATTTTACAGTGTGGAGGCTGTTAAAAATTCGGAGGGAGTTCCCAGGTGTACATGCGGCGGTATTATAAAACCTGATGTGGTGCTCTACGAGGAGGGGCTTGATAATAAGACACTTTCTGCGGCGATGCATGCTATCCAGGAAGCAGATGTACTGATTATCGGCGGGACTTCCCTTGCGGTTTATCCGGCGGCGGGGCTGATCGATTATTATCGGGGGAATAAACTGGTACTGGTTAATAAGACACCGACGCCGAAAGATAACATGGCAGACCTTATTCTGCAGGGCAGTATAGGCGAGATATTTGGGAGGCTGTAAAAGGTACGGGGAAAGATCGGCGGTAAAAGGATCAGGATAGAGAAGATAAGAGATAAAGGAACCTGAAGGCAGAAAATTATGGCGGATAAGACAAAAAAAGTGAATCATACGGGTATCATGGTTACCGCAGCAATTCTGGCGGGTACGATCATGCTGGCTCTTATCGGCCTTGGGTTAAGAGAGCGGGACAGGGTGTACCGGGAACGTCATGTGGAGGCGGGGGCTGTAGTCCATGCCCAGGACTTTTTGAAAAACCCGGAGGACAGAGGATATTTTACAACGGAAAGCGAGATTATTGATTCGGCAAAACCGGGAGAATACCACCTGAAGCTGTGGACGGGATTGTCTACTCAGGACTGCAGGGTGATCGTAACGGATACGGTTCCGCCTGCGGCAGCGCCGAAAACCGTCTGCGTGGCATACGGCGGAACCTGTGAGGCAAAGGAGCTGGTGACGGATATCGAGGATGAGACGGATGTGCAGGTATCTTTTGCCAGAGAACCGGACTTTACAAAATTCGGCAGACAGGAAGTAAAAGTCAGACTGGCGGATGCCGGGGGAAACAGTACGGAGATAGCTTCGGAGCTGATCGTATCGCAGGTGGTTCAGGAACTGGATATGGAGGCGGGGGGAGAAATGCCCTCTGCGGAGGATTTTCTGCTGGATGGTGAGAAGGCGGAGTTTGTGACGCGGATTGATACTCTTGACGGGACGAAGCCGGGAACACAGGCGGTTACGCTTAAGGTAGACGGGATCGAATATGAGAGCAGGCTGAATATTGTGGATACAACTCCGCCGGAAGTGAGCGTCCATGATATAGAAGGTTTTACATTGCTTCCGAGGAAACCGGAGGATTTTATAGAAACTGTGAACGATGTGACACATGTTAAGGCGTATTTTACTGCGCCGCCGAATTTAACGCTCCCGGGAAGTCAGAGCGTGGAAGTCAGGTTTGTGGATGAGGGCGGAAACGAGGCGATCAGGACTGCCGAGCTTATCCTTACGGAAGATACGGAGGCGCCTGTTATAATCGGGGCAAAGGATCTGAGTATTATGGAGGGACAGGCGGCAGCTTACAGGAAATATGTGACCGTTACGGACAATTGCCCGGAGGGACTTGACTTTACGGTTGACAGCAGTGCGGTAAACTTAAATCAGGCGGGAGTATATCCGGTTGTCTATACGGCGACGGACTATGCGGGAAACAGTACGAGCGTTACGGTGAATCTGACGGTCCAGGAGAGAAAATATGATATCGATCAGGTGAACGCTGCGGCAGATGAGATCCTGGCAGAGATTCTTAAGCCGGAGATGGAGCCCGTTGAGAGGGTAAGAGCAATCTATAATTATGTCAAAACACATGTTTATTATATCGAACATTCGGAAAAGGGCGATTATGTGAGAGCTGCTTACGAGGGACTGATCGAGAAGCGGGGCGACTGCTATGTCTATGCCTGCACGACCAAGGTGCTGCTGACCAGGGCTGGCATTCAGAATATGGATATCGAGAAGATCCCCACAAGAACCCATCATTACTGGAATCTTGTCAATCTGGGGGAGGGATGGTATCATCTCGACACCACACCAAGGAGCGATCACCCGGATATATTCATGTGGACGGAAGAACAGCTGATGGCATACACTGCCCAGCACTTTTACCCTCACAATTATGACCACAGCCTGTATCCGGAAGTGAACTGAAATATTTTCCGAAATAAAATCATAACCGGCCGTATAAATGGCTTAATGAAATGACATTGCCGGCCGAAATAGTTTCATTCCGGCATCCGTAAACAGTGACAGGAAAGTAAAAGGCAATCGGTTTTTATGAAGAGATTAGGAATCATCGGTGGGCTCGGACCTATGGCTACGGCGTATTTTCTGCAGCTTCTGACGCAGATGAGCGATGCGGAAACTGATCAGGAGCATATGGAGATCTGCATGATAAGCAACCCGGCTACACCGGACAGAACAAAGTTTATACTGGGAGAGAGCACCGATTCTCCGCTGCCGCAAATGGCGGAGGCGGGAAGAACATTAAAGGATATGGGGGCTCAGCTCCTTGCAATCCCCTGTATTACGGCGCATTATTTTCATGGGGAACTGGAGGAAAGAACCGGGCTTAAGGTTTTAAACGCGGTGGAGGAGACGGCATGTTATCTGCGGGAAAGAGAGATTCGGAGCGCGGGTATCATGGCAACGGACGGGACGATAAAGAGCGGGCTGTTTCAAAGGGCGCTGGAGCGGAAGGGGATAGAGAGCGTTATACCGGATAAAGCATCTCAGCGGAAACTGATGGATATCATATATCTGGACATCAAGGCAGGGAAGACGCCGGATGCCGGAGGATTCGCGGAAACGGCCGAAAACCTGCGGAGCAGAGGGAGCAGCGTGATTCTGCTGGCATGTACGGAATTATCCCTGATCAAAAAAGAGTGCCTCACCGGAGCGGGATATCTGGATGTGATGGAGGTACTGGCAGCAAAAGCGGTGGAGGAGTGCGGCAGCCTGCGTCCAAAGTACCGGGAACTGATTACCTGATAACTGCTGAACGTCAGACAAATAAGATAAAGAAGGAAAGATCATGCAGAATCATATTTTGGACTATTTAACGGAAACAGTGAGCCGGAAACCGGATAAAACGGCATTTTCGGACGGGACGGACGCTTTGAACTTTCAGGAACTTTCGGATCAGAGCCGGTCGATAGGGACCTGGCTGCACGAAGAAGGGATATACAGGGAGCCGGTCGTTATTTTTATGGAAAAGCATCCGAAGACTGTGGCGGCGTTTCTGGGCGCGGTGGCGGGCGGGTGTTTTTACGTGCCGGTGGATGCGGAAATGCCTGCGGCGAGAATCAATCTGATCCTGGAAAATGTCAGCGCCGGAGTGATCGTGTGTGATGAAAGTACACTGGAGATGGCAAAGAAGCTGCCCTTTGGCGGAAAGATCGTTCTTTATGATGACATATGCCATACCGGGATTGATGAGGAGGCGCTTGGCAGGATTTATGACGCCGCGATTGACACAGATCCGGTATATGTCGTATTTACGTCCGGTTCCACGGGGATTCCCAAGGGAGTCACAGGATGCCACCGCTCGGTGATCAATTATATCGAGCAGTTGTCGGAAATCCTGGGCTTTGGGGAGGATTCGGTATTCGGAAACCAGACGCCGCTTTATTTTGACGCGAGTATGAAAGAGATTTATCCGGCGCTGAAATTCGGGGTGACCGCTTATCTGATTCCCAAATCCCTTTTTCTGTTTCCGGTGAAACTGGTTGAATTTTTGAATGAGCATCGGATCAATACGATATGCTGGGTAGTTTCCGCGCTTGCGATGATATCGGCTTTTGATACGTTTAAGACCATACGGCCGGCATATTTAAAGACGGTAGCGTTTATGGGAGAAGTTTTTCCGATCAAACAGTTTAACAGGTGGAAGGACGCGCTGCCGGAGGTGGATTTTGTGAATCTATATGGCCCGACGGAGGGGACCGGGGTATGCTGCTACTACAGAGTGCGGGAAAAACTTGAGTCCGGGGAGGCAATGCCTGTGGGAAGGCCTTTTAAGAATACGGAAATCCTTCTGCTGAATGAGAATAATGAGCGTGCCGGGAGGGGAGAAGAGGGAGAGATCTGCATCAGAGGAACGTCCCTCTCCCCGGGGTATTACAATGATCCTGAGCGGACAAAAGCCGTATTTGTCCGGAATCCTTTGAATAAGGCGTATCCCGAAACGATTTACAGGACAGGGGATATCGGGAGATATAATGACAAAGGAGAGTTGATGTTTGTCTCGAGGAAGGACTATCAGATCAAGCATATGGGGCATCGGATCGAACTCGGGGAGATCGAGGTAAATGTGAATATGCTGGACAGTGTAAAGATGTCCTGCTGTATCTATGATCAGAAAAAAAGCAGGATAGTACTCTGCTATGTGGGAGGGGAAGAAGAGAAGGATATGGCGGTATCGCTGAAAGAAAAACTTCCCCGCTATATGATGCCGAACCGGATCATCAGGCTCGATCAGATGCCCCTTACGGCAAACGGAAAAATTGACCGTGGGGCGCTGAAAGAGAAGGTGCAGGGAAAATAGAGGGCGGTATGAAGATTGAAAAATAAAATTTTCAATCGCGGGATTTGTGTCTGCGCGTTGCTTGCCACAAACTCGTTTGAGCTATAAAGCAACGCAGAAATGAGGAAAAACATGCAGGAATTACTGGAAATTTTAAAAGGGTTGCACCCGGATGTGGATTTTGAGAACTGTAAGACGCTGATCGATGATAAGATACTGGATTCTTTTGATATCATATCGATTGTGTCCGAAGTATATGAGGAGTTTGATGTGACGATCTCGGCGGAATACATCAAGCCGGAAAATTTTAATTCCGCGGAGGCGCTGTATGACCTGATCAGAAAACTGGAAGATGAGGAATAGCCGTTATGCTGTTTACTTCATATGAGTTTGTGGCATTTTTATTTCTGGTGCTGGTGCTGTATTATGTGCTGCCGGGAAAGTTTCAGTGGCAGTTTCTGCTGTTTGCGGGATATCTTTTTTATTTTGCGGCGGGACCGACTTATCTGCTCTATATCCTCACAACAACCGTCACTGTCTGGTTCGCGGCATGCCGGATGGAAAAAGTCAGAGAGCGGCAGACGAAGTATCTGAAGGAACATAAGGACAAGCTCGGCAAAGAGGAGAAAAAAAGCTATAAGGCCAAAATGAAATCAAAGCTGTGGCGTTGGCTTCTTCTTATGCTGCTGTTGAATCTCGGCATTCTGGCGGTGGTGAAATACAGTAATTTTGCCATTGTCAATATTAACAGGATAATCAGCGCCGCAGGCGGGGAGAGGACGCTTTCTCTCCGGAATCTCGTGCTGCCCATGGGAATATCCTTTTATACGTTTCAGGCGCTGGGATATCTGATTGATGTCTACCAGGGGACGGTGAAGGCGGAGAAAAATCCGTTTCGCTTTGCGCTGTTTGTGTCTTTTTTTCCGCAGCTTGTGCAGGGACCGATCAGCAGGTTCGGCGGTCTCTCCGCCACGCTGTTTAAGAGCCATCCTTTTCAGGCAAGGACCGTGTGCTTCGGTTTGGAGAGGGTGCTCTGGGGATACTTTAAAAAGCTGGTGATCGCGGACCGGATGCTGGTCGGCGTCAATACAATCATCGGTGATACGGATACTTACAGGGGCGCCTATGTATTTGTGGGCATGATGTTTTATGCGCTGGAGCTGTATGCGGATTTCACGGGAGGAATCGACATTACGATCGGCGTGGCGGAGGCTATGGGAATCCGGGTGACGGAGAATTTCAACCGTCCCTTTTTCTCGAAATCCATCAAGGAATACTGGCGGAGATGGCATATCACGATGGGAACCTGGTTTACGGACTATATTTTTTATCCGATATCCGTATGCAGGCCCATGCTGAAGGTGTCAAAGTTCACAAGGGAGCATTTCGGAGAACAGATAGGGAAGCGGGTACCGGTCTATCTTTCTTCTTTTGCGGTATGGCTGGCAACAGGTATCTGGCACGGAGCGGGCTGGAATTTTGTGGCATGGGGACTTGGAAACTGGATCATTATTATGATCTCTCAGGAATTCGAGCCTCTTTATGAGAAGTTTCACGGAAGGTTCCGCGTGGAGGGAAAGACACCCTGGAAAATGTTTCAGATTCTCAGGACAATCCTTCTGATGAGCTGCCTTCGGATGTTTGACTGTTACCGGGATGTGCCGCTGACATTTCGTATGTTCGGCAGCATGTTTACAAGGTGGGATCTGTCGATATTCCGGGACGGCTCCATGTACGGGCTTGGGCTGAGCGGTCCGGATTATATGGTCCTTCTGGCGGGCACGGTTCTTATGATTGCGGTGAGCTGTATTCAGAGGAAGGGGAAGGTCAGGGAGATGATCGCGGAGAAACCGTACCCTGTCCGGTTTGTTATTTGGTACGGACTGTTTCTTGCGGTGCTGCTGTTGGGGGCTTATGGCGCAGGCTATGATGCAAGCCAGTTTATTTACAATCAGTTTTAAGGAGACAGGAATTGAAACGGCGTATAAAGAGCATGATAAAATGGACGGTGAGCGGGGCGCTTGTAGCAGCGGGGCTGTTTTTTCTGCAAAAGCTCCTTGTGCCGAAATATGCCGCCGATGTGGTGGAGGGAGCGCTGATCGCGGAATATTACCGGGAGGAAAAGGACCATGATGTTATTTTTATCGGGGATTGTGAGGTGTATGAGAATTTCTCGCCGCAGCTTCTCTGGGATGAGTACGGCATCAACAGCTATATCAGGGGAAGTGCTCAGCAGTTGATCTGGCAGTCCTATTATCTTCTGGAGGATACATTGCGGTACGAGACGCCGCAGGTCGTCGTGTTTAACGTCCTCTCCATGGAATACGATACACCTCAGAAAGAGGCATATAACCGCATGACGCTGGAAGGGATGGAGTGGTCGAAGTCAAAGCATGAGGCGATTCTTGCGTCCATGACGGAAAAAGAAAACTATACGGACTATGTATTTCCGATTCTGCGCTATCATTCGAGATGGAGCGAGCTTTCTGGCGCGGATATCGATTACATGTTTGATACGCCGAAGGTGTCTCATAACGGTTATTATATGCGTGTGGACGTGAAAGCGGCGGAACATATACCGGAGGGGAAGCCGCTGGCGGATTACAGATTCGGAGAGAATGCTTATCTGTATCTGGATAAACTGACAAAACTCTGCAAAGTCAACAATATTGAGCTGATCCTTGTGAAAGCGCCGTCCCTTTACCCTTACTGGTATGATGAGTGGGAAGAACAGATAGAAGCATACGCGAAAGAGAATGATCTTGTTTATATCAACTTTCTGGAACTGACGCAGGAGACGGGGCTGGATTTTCAGACCGATACTTATGACGGCGGACTTCATATGAACCTCTCCGGGGCGGAAAAGATAACCAGATATCTGGGAGAGTTTTTATCAGAAGAGGCGGGGGTTCCGGATCGGCGGGGAGAGAGCGGACTGTCGGCGTCCTGGGATGAAAAGCGGGCGTGGTATGAGAAGGACCGGAGGGAGCAGCTTTTGGCGATGGCGGAAAAGGGAGCACGGCCGGAAGATACCGGAGAAAGCGAAACGCCGCAGGAAGCGGTACTGCCCGGGGAGCCGGAAGGGATGGAGTATACGGACAAAAAGCCGATTAATTATAAAGGATATACCTTTACGTATCAGGGGATAAGGATTGCCATGGATATGGAGGCGTCGTCGGTGCTGAAACGGCTCGGAGAGGCAGATTCCTATTTTGAGGCGGCAAGCTGCGCTTTTGACGGGCTTGATAAAAAGTATACCTACGAAAGCTTTGAACTGGATACTTATCCCGGAGAGGATGCGGACCATATATCGGCGGTGCTGTTTCGGGATGATTCCGTCACAACGGAAGAAGGAATAGGGATCGGAGACTCCCAGGGAGATGTGTTTGAGGTTTACGGTGAGGATTTCCTGACGGAAAACGGGATGATCGTGTACTGGAAGGATGACATGAAACTGTGTTTTATTATAACGGACGAAGTGGTTTCTTCTATTGAGTACAGGACGACGGTACTGGACGAGTAGATGGTATGGCGTATTCTCCCCGGTCGGATGAATGGTTCGGCCAAATGACATTGAGAATGGGCAGCGGTTAAAAAGTAAAAATAATCCGCGAGACCCCTTGAATTATGCGGAAAGATATGATAAAATACAGGTTCGTGATATATATATTCCTTGCTCCCGATTCAGACGGGGGCCAGAGACCAGAAGGAGGTAACTAACATGACAAAGTATGAATTAGCCGTTGTTGTTAGCGCAAAACTCGAAGAAGAAGACAGGGCAGCAGTCGTAGAAAAAGCGAAAGCCCTGATCGAGAGATTCGGCGGCCAGATCACAAATGTGGATGACTGGGGTAAGAAGAGGCTTGCCTACGAGATCCAGAAGATGAAAGAGGGCTTCTATTACTTCATTCAGTTTGACGCTGAGACATCCGCGCCGGCAGAGATTGAGAGCCGTATGCGTATTATGGACGGAGTGATCAGGTATTTGTGCGTGAAACAGGACGAGAAATAGAATAGGAGAACGTATGAATAAAGTAATACTTATGGGACGCCTGACAAGAGATCCCGAAGTGAGATATTCTCAGGGGGAAAGCCCCCTTGCAATCGCAAGATATACCCTTGCGGTAGACCGCAGGTTTAACCGTAATAATGGCGGCGATAACCAGCAGACTGCTGATTTTATCAGTTGTGTGGCGTTTGGAAGAAGCGGAGAGTTTGCGGAGAAATATCTGCGGAAGGGGACAAAGATAGCCGTATCCGGAAGGATTCAGACCGGAAGCTATACCAACAGGGATGGACAGACTGTCTATACCACGGAGGTAGTAGTGGAGGATCAGGAGTTTGCAGAGAGCAAAAACAGTAATTCCGGTTCGGATGGGGGCTATACCGGAAGCAGCAGGCCCGCACCGTCAGGAGCAGGGGACGGCTTTATGAATATCCCTGACGGTATTGATGAGGAACTGCCGTTTAACTAGCATATTGCTTATTATGATTTAGATAGGAGGCATTCAAATGGCTTATAATAAAACAGACAGAGCTGATTCTCCGATGAAGAGGAGAGGCGGCATACGCAGAAGAAAAAAAGTTTGTGTTTTTTGTGGAAAAGACAATGTGATCGATTATAAGGACACGGCGAAACTGAAAAGATACGTGTCTGAAAGAGGTAAGATCCTTCCCAGAAGGATTACCGGAAACTGTGCAAGACATCAGAGAGCGCTGACAACTGCTATCAAGAGAGCAAGACATTTGGCGCTTATGCCTTATGTGCAGGATTAAACGATTCAAATATGCAAAGATAATGAGCATAAAGCCGGTTACCTTGAGAGGAGCCGGCTTTTTTAACGAATTTTTACCGCATTTTTAAACAGAATAGAGGTGTTTTATACAAAATATAGCCTTTTTTGACGAAAACAGCCTATAAAATGTGATGGCATCTTTTGGAGAAAAATGGTATACTTACTTTATATGAGTTTAGGGGATGTGCAGGAGTATCACTATGAAGAGTAAAGTTAAATTAAAAGGCAAATTGAAGTTCCAGTTTCACTTTATGCTTTATATGGGATGTCTTTTATTGCTGATTGATGTCGGAGTATTCACATTTAATATAAAGGCGGGAGTGCTGCTGACGGCATTTATTTTTGTTTATTTTATATCTTATGCATTGCTGTATTTCCATATCAAGCCTGTGATTATGAATGAGATGGTCAGTTTTGCCACGCAGTACGGACAGATACAGAGAAGGCTTCTCAGGGATCTGGATCTGCCTCATGCGCTGCTTGATGATCAGGGAAAAGTAATATGGACCAATAAAGAGTTTGAAAAGCTGGTACATAAGGAGAAAGGCTATAAGAAGTCCGTCACCACATTGTTTCCGGCGATGACAAAGGACAGGCTGCCGGGACGCAGCGGAGAAGCCTTTACGGAGATGGATGTGAACTTTGAGGGCAGGGATTTCCATGTAAAGGCGCGGAGAATATCGCTGAAAGAGATGGTGATGAACAGCGATATCGTAGAGGCGGAGGACTATGACGGTTATCTGATAGCCATCTATCTCTTTGATGAGACGGCACTTAAGATTGCGCTGCGGGAGATTGATGACCAGAGTCTTGCGGTGGGGCTTATTTATCTTGATAACTATGACGAGGCGCTTGAGAGCGTGGAGGAGGTACGGCGTTCTCTCCTGATCGCACTGATTGACAGAAAAGTGAATAAGTATATTTCCGCGCTGGACGGAATATCGAAGAAGCTGGAGAAGGACAAGTATCTGGTGATTCTGCGGAAGAAAGCGGTGGCACAGCTTAAAGAAGACCGGTTTGATGTGCTGGAGGATGTGAAGACGGTCAATATCGGCAACGAGATGGCGGTGACGCTGAGTATTGGTATGGGGCTTGATGGGCTTACCTATGCGCAGAATTATGAGTTTGCGAGAAATGCCATCGATCTTGCGCTTGGCAGAGGCGGCGATCAGGCGGTGGTTAAGACGCCGGAGAACGTGGCATACTACGGCGGAAAAAGCCAGCAGGTAGAGAAAAATACAAGGGTGAAAGCGAGAGTCAAGGCGCAGGCACTCAGGGAGATCATCACCGGGAAAGACCGCGTCATCATTATGGGGCACCGTATGGCGGATATAGACAGTTTTGGTTCGGCGGTGGGAATCTGCAGGATCGCGCTGACGCTGGAAAAGAAGGCGCATATTGTGATCGATGATGTGACAACGTCCATTCAGCCTTTTGTGCAGCTTTTCAGAGACAATCCGGATTATGAGCCGGATATGATTGTCAACAGCACAACGGCACTGGAGCTGGCCGGCAGTAATTCCGTGCTGGTAGTGGTGGATGTGGACAAGCCGAGTATCACGGAATGTCCGGAACTGCTGAAAGCCTGCAAATCCATTGTGGTACTGGACCATCACAGAAGAGGTTCCGAGACGATAGAGAACGCGACGCTCTCCTATGTGGAGGCCTATGCCTCTTCCGCCTGTGAGATGGTGTCGGAAATTTTGCAGTATATCGGCGACAATATCAGGATCAAACCGGATGAGGCGGACTGCATGTATTCCGGCATTATGATAGATACCAATAATTTTATGACAAAGACAGGTGTGCGTACCTTTGAAGCGGCGGCTTTCCTGCGCAGAAACGGCGCAGATGTGACCAGAGTCAGGAAGCTGTTCCGGGAGGATGCCAACGAATATAAAGCCAGGGCGGATACCGTCAGTCAGGCGGAGATCTATAGAAACGCTTATGCGATCTCCATCTGCACCAGCGAGGATCTGCAGAGCCCTACCGTTGTTGGGGCGCAGGCTGCAAATGAACTGCTGAATATTAAGGGCGTGAAGGCAAGTTTTGTGCTGACCGATTACCAGAATCAGGTGTATGTCAGCGCGAGGTCAATAGATGAATTAAATGTACAGATTATCATGGAGAGACTTGGCGGCGGTGGGCATATGAACATTGCCGGCTGTCAGATGGAAGACGTTTCTTTGATGGAGGCGATTTCTATTATAAAGAGCACGCTGGATACGATGATCCAGGAAGGAGCAATTTCATGAAGATAATTTTATTACAGGATGTAAAAAAGCTTGGAAAAAAAGGAGAAATCATAGAGGCAAGCGACGGTTATGCAAGAAATTATATTTTGCCGCAGAAGCTGGGCGTGGAAGCTAACAATAAAAACTTAAACGATCTGAAACTTCAGAAGAAGAACGAGGAGAAGATAGCCAGACAGCTTTTGGAGGAAGCTGAGGCGCTATCGGAAGAGATTGGAAAGAAGCCGGTCGTGGTCAGCATGAAAGCCGGAGAAGGCGGCAAGGTGTTCGGGTCCGTTTCTTCAAAGGAGATTGTGGCGGCCATGAAAGCGCAGAACGGTCAGGATATCGATAAAAAGAAGATTCAGCTTAACGAGCCGATCAGGAGCTTTGGCACCCATGAGGTAGGGATAAAGCTGCATCCGCAGGTAACGGCAACACTGAGGGTAAAAGTAGAGGAAGCATAAATGGCAGCAGAGGAAGCGCTCTTAAAAAGGGTGATGCCCTACAATATGGAAGCGGAGCAATCAGTCATCGGCTGTATGCTTCTGTCCCGGGAAGCCATTACCGTAGCGTCTGATTCGCTGAAGGAAGAGGATTTTTATAACAGGCAGTATGGGGTGGTGTTTGAGGCAATTGTGGAACTGTATGACGCCGGACAGTCGGTGGATCTGGTAACGCTTCAAAACAAGCTGCGTGAAAAGGATGTGCCGCCGGAAGTGAGCAGTCTGGAATTTGTCAAAGATATGATGCTGATGGTACAGACCACAACTCATATTGCGGATTATGTGCAGATTGTTTCCGAAAAAGCCACGCAGCGCAGGCTGATCAAAGCCTGTGAGGAGATCGCAAATGTCTGTTATGTAGGCAAAGATGGTTTAAATACCATTTTGGAGGACGCGGAAAAAAAGATATTTCATATTGTCCAGCGCAGAAATACCGGAGATTATGTACCTATCAGGCAGGTTGTTTTAAGTGCTATGGAGAGGATCGAGAAAGCCTCCAGGACAAAGGGAAATGTGACAGGTGTGGCAACGGGATTTCTGGATTTGGATTATAAGACGGCAGGAATGCAGCCGGCAGATCTTATTTTAGTGGCAGCAAGGCCCTCTATGGGAAAGACGGCGCTGGTACTGAACATTGCCCAGTATGTCGCCTTTAAAAGTGAGCTGCCGCTGGCGGTATTCAGTTTGGAGATGTCCCGGGAACAGCTTGTAAACAGGTTGTTTTCGCTGGAATCCAGGGTGGACTCCCAGCATATCAGAACCGGTAACTTATCGGACAGAGAATGGGAAGATCTGATAGACGGTGCCGGTATTGTGGGGAGATCGGGGCTGATCATCGACGATACCCCCGGCATCAGTATATCGGAGCTGCGGTCGAAATGCCGGAAATTCAAAATGGAGCATGATATTCAGATGGTTATCATCGACTATCTGCAGCTTATGACGGGCGGCGGCAGATCGGAGTCCAGACAGCAGGAGATTTCGGAGATATCCAGGTCCCTGAAGGCCTTAGCAAGGGAATTAAGTGTCCCTGTGATCGCCTTATCGCAGCTCAGCCGTGCGGTGGAGCAGAGGCCGGACCATCGTCCCATGCTATCCGATTTGCGTGAATCCGGAGCCATAGAGCAGGACGCGGACGTGGTGATGTTCATTTACAGGGACGATTATTACAATAAGGACAGTGAGAAAAAGGGAATTGCGGAGATCATTATCGCAAAGCAGAGAAATGGTCCGATCGGAACGGTAGAACTGGCGTGGCTGCCGGATTACACCAAGTTTGCCAATATACAGAAGTAGCATAGCAAAATAATAATTATAAACTTTTACAAAAGAAGATTGACCAAAACAGTCAGTTTTCTTTTGTTTTTTTATGTACAGTATTCAAGCAGGAGGACATCTATGGAGAATGTAAAGATGGAGAAAGAAAAAATTTACCTTATTTCGGATGCGTCAAAGAAAGTGGAAGTGGAGAGCCATGTACTGCGCTACTGGGAAGATGAACTGAAACTGCCTGTAAAGCGGAATGAGTTAGGGCACAGGTATTATACGGAAGAGGATATTACGGAATTTAAGGAAATCAAAAAACTTAAGGAGCAGGGATTTCAATTGAAAGCCATCAGGATGATTCTGAGAAATGGGAAGCTGACCAGACTGCCCGATGCGGAGGGGCTTACCGGGGAGGACATGCAGCGTATTGAACAGGGAACGTTTTTCAGCACCGGAGAGAAATCGGACATAAAAACAGTGTCTGCGTCGAGAATCGATGTACTTTCGGAGAGAGAGACAGATGAGAAAGTAAAGCGTCTGGAATATCTGATGAAGAGGCTGATAGCGGAGGCGGTACAGGAGAGCAATGAGAGGTTTTATGAAGAACTTTCGGAAAAATTGACAAAGGAGCTGGATTATCAGTTCAGAATGCAGGAAGAGCGGGAAGAACAACGGGAAAACAGACAGTTAATGCTGGAGGAAGAACACTATAAACAACTTGATGCATTGCTGCGCGGCAGAACGGCAAAAAGAAAGCCGGAAAAAAAGCCAACGGAAAAAAAGGAACGCAAAAAACTGTTTGGGAAAGCGAAAAAGGCATAGGAGAGATGGTATAAATAAAACAGGTGCCGCTTTCATACGGCACCTGCTGAATTAATTTCTCAGGTTAGTTTTTAAGCCTCGGAAATAACGCCAACGGGACAACCGCCTGCACAGGCACCACAGGAGATGCATACGCTCTCGTCAATGACGAACTTTCCGTCACCTTCAGAGATAGCGCCAACAGGGCAGGTACCAGCACAAGCACCACAGCCGATACAACCATCGTTAATTACAAATGCCATGAGATAATCCTCCTTATATATGAAATATGTATCAGAATGCGGCGATAACGGCCGCATCCATCAGCCTTTTTTATTTTAATATAATATGATAAGATATACAAGTCCAAAAGCATGAAAACAGCAGGAAAAATTTTCAGTTTCCGGAGCCTTCGGATTCCTTTCTTGCGGCTTTTATACCGTCCAGAATAGCCTGTTTTTTGACAAGAAGAGTTTTCTGATCCATGGCGGGAACACCATGAAGCTTATATTCCATGCCAATGCTTTCATATTTCTTCTCACCCATTGTATGGTAGGGCAGGGCGTCAAGCGCCTTTAAATTGGAAAGATGACCGATAAAATACCCAAGCTGATACAGGTATTTTTCATCATCGGTAAGTCCGGGTACAATGACATGGCGAATCCAGACGGGGACCTGTTTTTGATCTAAGTACTTTGCAAAAGCGAGAATACCGTCGTTGGGCTGGCTCGTCAGTTCTTTGTGCTTTTCCGGATCAATATGCTTGATATCCAGCATAACAAGATCGGTCAGCGGCATAAGTTTATCCAGCTTTTGTATAAAAGCGGTGTTATTTTCCTTATAAGCAATACCGGAACTGTCAATACAGGTATGGATATCATGCTCCTTTGCCAGTGTAAACAGATCGATCAGGAAATCAACCTGCATCAAAGGCTCCCCGCCGGTGACGGTCAGACCGCCGTCCTTATAGAAGGGGCGGTTTTTTTCATACTGCTCGATGATTTCCTCCGGTTCCATCATCGTACCGCCGTCCATATCCCAGGTGTCGGGATTATGGCAATAGGCACAACGCATCGGGCAGCCCTGCACAAATACGACAAATCTGGTGCCGGGACCATCTACGGTGCCAAAACTTTCAAGTGAATGAATACGTCCTTTCATAGAGAGAAAACTCCTTTTCGGCGAATGCTGTTCGCCCTTTTTCGCTTTTTAAAATTCCCCTGATGCTTTTGCCTCAGGGGAATTTTATGCATGTATTTCCTGAAGAATGTCTACTTAGATAGCTTCATGGAATGTACGGGAGATAACGTCAGCCTGCTGTTCGGGTGTCAGCTTAATGAAGTTCACAGCGTAACCGGAAACACGGATTGTAAGCTGAGGATAGTTCTCAGGATGTTTCTGAGCGTCCAGTAACATATCTCTGTTTAATACGTTAACGTTTAAATGATGACCGCCTTTTGTTGCATAGCCATCCAGTAAGGATACCAGGTTATCAACCTGTCCTGAATTTGATGCTGCCATTGTTTTTTACCTCCATAGTATTTACTTTTTTAAAAATTATATTCAGGAACCCGAGTAATCGTCCAAACCCTGTTCCAGGGTCGGAACACTGCATGCAAGCGGTGTTCTCGAACAGTCCGTACAGCCCATTGTCTGAACTGATTTATCCTGTTCGTTTTTTTCATCGTAATCGATGTTTACATGGCCAACGCCGCCAGCCATACCGGAATCTAGCATTTTAACAAGATCGTCGATCAAAGCTTTATCATCCATTTATTTTACCCCAGTTCCGCGACTGCCTGACCGGCAGCCGCTGATTATTCATAATAATAGAAAGTTCATTAAGTTCGAATTACTTTAATTCAAGTTCAGATATCGAAGGCGATATTGAACTGTTCAGGTTTTATTAGACTTTACTTTAATTCAAGTTCAATATCGCCTGAGAATACCTGATCTTCTTTGCCAAGTGCGCCAGGGATGATCGTGAAGGTATTGGAAATACCATCCTGAGCATCTTTGAACGGCAGCTTGGATACGGAAGCCAGAGAAGCAACCGCACCGTGGGTATCACGGCCGTGCATCGGGTTAGCACCAGGAGCAAACGGCTGGCCTTTCTTACGTCCGTCAGGTGTGTTGCCCGTAGCCTTACCATATGTTACATTGGAAGTGATGGTAAGGATGGAAGTTGTAGGAACACCGTTTCTGTAGGTGTGGTGTCTTCTGATCGCTGTCATAAATCTGTGAACAACATCCTGAGCGATGCTGTCAACACGGTCATCATCGTTGCCGTATTTCGGGAAATCGCCGGTTGTCTTGAAGTCTACGATCACGCCGTCGTCATCACGAACTACTTCTACCTTTGCGTATTTGATAGCGGAAAGGGAGTCAGCTACGATAGACAAACCTGCAACACCTGTTGCAAAGTAACGTTTTACATCTCTGTCATGCAGAGCCATCTCAGCTCTCTCATAGCAGTATTTGTCATGCATATAGTGAATGATGTTCAGAGTGTTTACATAAACATCTGCCTGCCATTCCAGCATATCCATGAATTTATCCATAACATCATCGTAATCCAGAACATCGCCGGTTACAGGACGATATTTAGGACCAACCTGTTTCTTGGTAACTTCGTCAACACCGCCGTTCAATGCGTACAGCAGACATTTTGCAACGTTCGCACGAGCACCGAAGAACTGCATTTCCTTACCGATAACCATGGAGGATACACAGCATGCGATACCGTAGTCATCGCCATGAGTCACTCTCATCAGATCGTCGTTTTCATACTGGATGGAAGAAGTCTGGATAGACATTTTCGCACAGTATCTCTTCCAGTTCTCAGGCAGTCTTGTGGACCAGAGAACTGTCAGGTTGGGTTCCGGAGAAGCGCCCAGGTTTGTCAGTGTGTGCAGGAAACGGAAGCTCATCTTTGTTACAAGAGAACGGCCGTCAACGCCCATACCGCCGAGGGACTCGGTTACCCATACCGGATCGCCTGCGAAGATCTGGTTGTACTCAGGTGTACGCGCAAATTTGATGCAGCGCAGCTTCATAATAAAGTGGTCAACAAATTCCTGGATCTGTTCTTCCGTAAATACGCCGTTCTTTAAGTCTCTCTCAGCGTAGCAGTCAAGGAAGGTAGAAGTACGGCCAAGGGACATTGCAGCACCGTTCTGTTCCTTTACGGCACACAGATAACCAAAGTAAGTAGCCTGGATAGCTTCCTGTACGTTGGTGGAAGGTTTGGAAATATCACAGCCATAGGAAGCAGCCATTTCCTTCATCATCTTCAGAGCAACGATCTGCTCGGAGATCTCTTCACGAAGACGGATCACTTCGTCAGTCATAACACGTCCCGTGGAATTTTTCTGATCCTGTTTGTCTTCGATCAGTCTGTCAATACCGTACAGAGCAACACGTCTGTAGTCGCCAATGATACGGCCTCTGCCGTAAGCATCGGGAAGCCCTGTGATGATATGGGAAGAACGGCAGGCTCTCATTTCAGCGTTGTAAGCATCGAAACAGCCTGCGTTATGTGTTTTTCTGTGGGTGGAGAAGAACTCGGAAATCTCGGGATCTACTTCATAACCGTTATCTGCACAAGCTTTTTCAGCCATACGGATACCGCCGTAAGGCTGCAGGGATCTCTTGAAAGGAGCGTCTGTCTGGAAACCTACGATAGTTTCTTTGTTCTTGTCAAGATAGCCGGGGCCGTGGGAAGTAATGGTGGAAACAACTTTGGTGTCCATATCCAGTACACCGCCTGCTTCACGTTCTTTTTTGGAAAGATCCAGTACCATCTCCCATAAGTCTTTTGTGTTCTGTGTAGGCTCAGCCAGGAAAGAATCATCGCCCTCATAAGGGGTATAGTTCTTCTGGATAAAATCACGTACGTTAACTTCGTGATCCCATTTGTTGCCTACAAAACCTGTCCATTCTGGTCTCATTTTGTGTGCCTCCTGTTTAATAGTATTTTGAATTGAAAAATTAATAGATATCAAAGATTCTATACGGCTATTATAGTGTAAAGAATATGACAAAGTCAAGAATGGAGATGTACTTTTTTCTATACAAACAGTGCTTATTTACAGACTTTTTATGGAATTTTTACAAATTAAAAGAAGCTCGGGTATTTACAGGCAAAAGTGGAAAGTATTATACTGTATATGTTTTCATTTTAAAGATACAGGAGGATTAAAGAATATGAGTGGCATTACGAAAGAAATGACGATCGGAGAAATTTTAAGGACAAACCCTGATGTGGCTCCGGTTCTGATGGAGGCGGGTATGCACTGTCTTGGCTGTCCTTCGGCACAGGGGGAATCCTTGGAGGAGGCTGCCATGGTTCACGGCATCAATATTGATGACCTGATGGCGAGGATAGAGCAGGCATAACAGGCTGTAAGAGAAGCAGAGACAGCAAAGAAAAAGAGCCGGTCAATTTCTTACGGCTCTTTTTGAATTTCAGGAATCTGCGGCTTACGGTCATGTTACCATTATATTTTTGCAAGCCTCTGGAGGGCATCCTGAGGAATAATGCAGTCAAAGTGCTCATCCATATAAGCAATACCTGCCTGGATTGCCTTTGTGGTGACACCATATTCCGAAATGGTATTGCAGACTTTGCCGAAAGCCTCCGCAGAGAGTGTACGCTGATTTACGACCAGAAGGTACTGTCCTTTCTGCTCATTTTTATAAAGCCTGTTCTCACAGATAAGGCCGGTGCCGAAAATATGGGCAAGCGCCGTCAGTTCGCTGATAGAGGAAAACGTAAAAATACGATAGACCTCCTCTTCTTTTTCGGATTTGGCGCCGGCAAAAGTCTCTTTTTCCGGAATAACCGCCTTATCATGGGAAGAAGCATTTTTATGAATCCGTTCAAAGAGATCCATCACTTCATCGGTGATCTCCGAATAGTCATGTTCGCCTTCCACGTTATCTTCACTGACGGAAGGGGCGAAACGGGCAAAACGGGTATCGAGTTCTTCGGGATCTTCCACCTTTGTAACGATCAGCACGATGCATTCCGCATTTAAAGGGATCGCTTCTATCATAAGAGGAATATCCTCCGCCTCAAAGCCAAATTCACAGGCCGCCTGCTGCATCATATCACGAAACAGATCTTTTGCTTTGTCTGTGCCGTAGGCAAGTTCACTTATTTTAAGTTCTCTGCTGAGCAGGTCTTCCCTGGTCAGTGTACAACGTATTTGGTGTTCATTTACTTTTTCTATTTTCATTATCATCACATCCTTTAGGGAATTTTATACTCAGACAGCGGACAAGTCAAGGGTTTCGGAAAACTGTTTAAAAAAAATTAATAAAATAGTTGAAATTTGCCAATTTTTCTGGTATTATATAACTCCAGAGTGCCTTTGGACAATCTGTAACGGAAGGAGGCAGAACAATTTTATCTTTTTTTAGGGCAGAAATCTTAAGTAATCTGCCATGCGTAATCTAGAATTTTCTAAACAATGACTTCATCTCAGTTAGCACTAAAATTTCCTAAATTAGTATCAGAGATGTCTTATAGGCTTATGTGCCGATTCAGAGTTTAAAATTTTCCAAATGATTTCCCAATTAATAATCCAAAACTGACAACTTGATTTTCTTAAATGTATTTTAAAAATGTTACGCGTTCGGGTACTCTGCAAACTGTTTCTAATAGTAAAAAGCTGTATCGGTAAAAGTTTCTTTACTTAGTATCGTCAACAAAAAAAATAATAATCTGCTGTTTCAAAAATTTAAATTCTGAAAATTCTCTGGTTCCATATATATCACGAATATATCCGACCTCCTTTTGAAAGAGCAGAAGAAGAAAGGAGGAATTATGCGGAATGATAAAATTGAAATGATGACCATGAGAAGCAGACTGGAAAGTATTCTCAGTCAGGGAATAGAACTGTACCTGGATGGAAAACCGTCTTCACCTGCGGGGATCGTAGAGCGGTTTGTCAGAGAGGACGCTGTGTATATGCCCGATTTTGTTATCGATGATGAAGGTGCCCTGACTCAGGTCCGCTACGATAAAATCATGGAAAACTGATTGTTTAAGAAGCCATTTGAATGTCATAATAACTGACGAAAAAAATATTGCGAAAAAGAAGCCCCTTATGGTGATATTATATGTCAGAAAAGAAAATTGGTTCTTTCACGGAAATACATAATGACGATATGGAAATAGTCTGGTATAATAGGGGCGGTTGAAAGGAGTACAGGCATGAAAAAAATAATTCCGGTATTAATTGCGATCGTCCTTATTTTTATTGTTGTGGGCGTGAGTTTCGGCTCAATGATTATGGAGAAATATTCATATTCCAAAGAGCAGACTGATCTGAATGAGTATTATGGTATTACAGGTGATGAAGCAGCCATTATCATGCAAGATGAAGTGATAGAGGACAGAGCCCGTGTTGGGGCAGACGGGACCTTTTATATTACTTATGATACGGTAAGCGATTATTTTATCTATACAAGGCTTTATGTGAATGAAGTGGAAAATACGATCCGTTATGTACTGCCGGACAGGATACTTTCCTATAACATAGGAGAGAGCAGCTATATGGACGGAGAGGACGAAAATATCTGTGAGTATCAGATCGCGTTTTATGAAGGGGATACATTGTATATTGCGATAGATTTTATACGACTGTTTACGATCTTTGACTTTGAGACGTTCAGGGAACCGAATCGTATTCAGATCTATACTTCCTATGGGGAAAGACAGGTTGCGTCGGTAGAAAAAGATACGCAGGTCAGATACCAGGGTGGGGTGAAGAGTGAAATACTGAAAGAAGTTGCGGCAGGAGAGCGGCTTATTATTTTAGAGCAGATGGAGACCTGGTCGAAAGTAAAGACTGCTGACAGTATTATCGGCTATGTGGAAAATAAGAAACTGGGTGAAACGGAAGTTGTGACGCCTTCCTTTGTGAATAACGCTTCCATGTACGGGGAACTGGAATTTACGGGTACTTCAAAGGAATTTAAGATCAATATGGGCTGGCATCAGGTATCAGGTAACGCAGGAAACGCTACACTGGCTGAGGTGACGGCAAACACCAAAGGTCTGAATGTCATATCTCCGACATGGTTTCACCTGACGGGAAATGAAGGGAATATTGTCAGCTATGCGTCTTCGGACTATGTAAATAATGCTCATGCCATGGGGCTGGAAGTGTGGGCGCTGGCGGATGATTTTACGGAGGAGGTGGACAGGTTTGCAATCTTTTCATCTTCCGCAGCCAGGGCAAACCTGATCCGGAATTTGATGGGGGAAGTGCTGAATTACGGTATTGACGGGCTGAATATAGACTTTGAAAAAATTGACGAAGCCACCGGGAAACATTTTGTGGAGTTTATCCGTGAGCTTTCCGTCGAATGCAGGAAAAACGGTATTGTTCTTTCCGTGGACAACTATCCGATCTCCGGCGGTGCCATCTGGTACAACCGCAGAGAGCAGAGCGTTTATGCGGACTATGTGGTCGTTATGGGGTATGATGAGCATTGGGGGAGCGGAGGAAAGGCAGGCTCCGTTTCCAGCATTGACTATGTGGAGAGCGGGATAGCTGATACATTGGAATATGTGCCGGCGGAAAAACTGATTAACGGAATCCCGTTCTATACAAGGATATGGAAAACCACCGGTACGGAGGTGGTGGGGGAATCCGTAGGGATGCGTGCCGCGGCGGAGTTTGTGGCTGAAAACGGAATACAGACACAGTGGCTGGAAGCGGAGTGCCAGCATTACGGGGAGATTCAAAAGGACGATACTCTGTATCAGGTGTGGCTGGAGAATTATGATTCCGTGAAAGTAAAACTGGATGTGATGAAAACGTACGATCTGGCGGGTGTGGCTGAGTGGAAGCTCGGGCTGGAGTCGACGGATGTCTGGGATCTGATCGCAGAGTACTGCGCGAACTGATCAGGGTAGTTATGTTCCTCTAACATAAGCCCCGGTTTTTTCTCATAAAATAGAGCGAGGAGAAAGAATGCGGGAAGGGATTTTTATGACAGAGGAACAGTTTGGTAAAATTAAGGTCGGTATGGGAGCGGTGCTTGTGGCGGCAATGCTGCTTCTTTCCCATCGGACGGCGGAATATGTGACAACGGGCAGTGGCGATGTGGTGATCCATCGGGATACGATCGGGCTTTCGGAGGAAAAAGAGGACAAAGGGAGCGGAAATCATAAACTGGTCGTTGTGATCGATGCGGGACACGGTGGGATTGATCCGGGCAAAGTAGGGATCAATCAGGCCCTGGAAAAGGATATTAATCTGGCGATCGCCAAAAAAGTAAAACGGTATCTTGAACTTTCGGATGTGGAAGTGATCATGACCAGGGAGGGGGAAGAAGGGCTCTACCGGCCGGAAGATTCCAACAAGAAAGTCCAGGATATGAAAAACAGGGTAGCCATGATCGATTCCTCCGGAGCGGATCTGGCGGTAAGCATACATCAGAATTCTTACTCCGAAGAATATGTGAAGGGGGCTCAGGTGTTTTACTATGCAACCAGCCTGCAGGGAAAGGCGATGGCCGAAGTAATGCAGGGGACCATGGCGGAGACGCTGGATAAGGAAAACCGCCGGGAGGCGAAAGCGAATGACAGTTACTATTTGCTGAAAAAGACACAGACACCGATTATTATTGCGGAGTGCGGTTTTTTGTCAAACAGCACGGAAGCAAAACTTTTGACGCAGGAAGCTTATCAGGACAGGGTGGCGTGGGCAATCCATCTTGGGATTCTCCGGTATGCGGCCGCAGGCTGAAAAACTGCGATAAAGGAGTATTGACAGATTTAAAACAGGAGACAATAATTATGATGAGAGATACAAAGGGCTTAAAGATAGCCGTGGCAGGTACGGGGTATGTGGGGCTGTCTATCGCCGCTTTATTAAGTCAGAATCACAGAGTATTTGCGGTGGATATCGTACCGGAAAAGATAGAACTGATCAATCGGAAAAAATCTCCGATCCGTGATGAATATATTGAAAAGTATCTGGCGGAGAAGGAACTCTTTCTGACGGCTACGCTGGATGCGGAAGAGGCTTACACGGAAGCAGATTTCGTGGTTATTGCGGCTCCCACAAACTATGATTCCAAAAAAAATCATTTTGATACTTCGGCGGTAGAGAGCGTGATAAAGCAGGTCATTTCCTGTAATCCGGATGCGGTGATGGTAATCAAGTCAACGATTCCGGTGGGATATACGGCTTTCATAAGGGAAAAGTACCATTGTGATAATATTATTTTCAGTCCGGAATTTCTGAGGGAAAGTAAGGCATTGTATGACAATTTATATCCGAGTCGTATTATTGTGGGGACGGATACGAAGAATGCAAGGCTGATGAAGGCGGCAAATACGTTTGCGGCGCTTTTGCAGGAAGGAGCACTGAAAGAGGATATCGATACGCTGATCATGGGCTTTACGGAAGCGGAAGCGGTAAAATTGTTTGCCAATACTTATCTGGCGCTGCGGGTAAGTTATTTTAATGAGCTGGATACTTATGCGGAGACGAAAGGGCTAAATACACAGGAGATCATTAACGGCGTATGCCTTGATCCGCGGATCGGTATGCACTATAATAACCCTTCTTTTGGCTATGGCGGTTACTGCCTGCCAAAGGATACCAAGCAGCTTCTGGCGAATTATGAGGATGTTCCACAGAACATGATGTCTGCGATTGTGGAGAGCAACAGAACCAGGAAGGATTTTATTGCGGACAGGGTATTGTCGATGGCCGGCTATTATGATTATGGTGAGGACAATGACTATGACAGCAGTAAAGAGAAGAATGTAGTCATTGGCGTATTCAGGCTGACGATGAAAGCCGGCAGCGATAATTTCCGTCAGAGTTCTATTCAGGGGGTAATGAAGCGGGTTAAGGCAAAGGGAGCAACGGTGGTGATATACGAACCCACATTGGAAGACGGAAGCACTTTTTTCGGAAGCAGGGTACTGCATGATATTGATGAGTTCAAGGAACAGTGTGATGCAATCATTGCCAACAGATATGATAAATGTCTGGATGACGTAAAGGAGAAGGTATATACAAGGGATATTTTTGGAAATGACTGAAATTACCCGTTGACAAGTGGGTTATCATAGCAGAGTAAAAGGAGAAGAGAGGCATGAAGGTATTAAATTTCGGATCTTTAAATTACGACTATGTGTACAAGGTGGATCATGTGATCACACCGGGAGAGACAATGGATTCTTTCGGGCTGGAGACGCATTTCGGCGGAAAAGGATTAAATCAGTCCATTGCGCTTTCGAGGGCAGGCGTGCCGGTGCGGCATGCGGGCATGGTGGGAGAAGACGGACAGGGTTTTCTGGATCTGTGTGAGAAAAGCGGTGTGGATACGACGCTGATTAAAATGGTGGCAGGTAAATCGGGACATACCATTATCCAGCTTGATAAAAATGCCCAGAATTGTATTCTTCTGTACGGCGGCAGCAACCGTATGATCACAAGAGAGTATGTTGATGAGGTCTTTTCCAGGTTTGGGAAGGGTGATATCGTCCTTTTGCAGAATGAAGTAAACGAAATGCCATATATCATAGATACGGCATATGAAAAGGGAATGCGCATTGTGCTGAATCCTTCTCCTTTTAATGAGGCGCTTCTTGCCTGTGATATGCATAAAATATCGGTCTTTCTTTTAAATGAGATAGAGGGCTGGCAGATTTCCGGAGAAAAAGAGCCGGAAAAGATACTGGATAAGATGATGGAAAAATTCCCGGAGGCGCAGGTTGTCCTCACACTGGGCTCGGAAGGCGTGGTTTATCGGGATAAGCATGATACATACAGGCAGGGTATCTTCAAAGTGAAACCGGTGGATACCACAGCGGCAGGGGATACCTTTACAGGGTACTTTATCGCGTCCATGATGAAAGAACTGCCGGTGCCGGAGGCGCTTAAGATCTGCGCAAAGGCATCCGCCATAGCAGTATCCCGCATGGGAGCGGCAAATTCCATTCCTACAGTGAGTGAAGTGGAAGAGGCAGTGCTTGAAGAGGCGTGATAAAAGAGAAAAAAGTGTTATATTCAGGAAAAAGGCGGTGTTTCCGCCTTTTTTGTTTGCCAAATATATTGTATTAAGGTATAATATCGACAGACGTAATTGCATATTTTTTCAGGACAGTTTGAGGGATATGCTATTTATAATACGCATAAAAGGCTGTCAGGTGCATAATATTGGACACAAGAATATTCAGAGTAACGGATGAAAACAGGAATATGGCAGCAGCCAGGGAGGCTGTGGAGGAAGCGGGAAAAATTCTGCAGGATGGCGGCCTGGTGGCTTTTCCCACGGAGACGGTATACGGACTTGGGGGAGATGCACTGAATCCGGAATCTTCCCGAAAGATCTATGCCGCAAAGGGAAGGCCTTCCGATAACCCGCTGATCGTGCATATCTGCAGATGGGAAGATATGAGTCTCATTGTAAGAGAAATACCGGAAACGGCAAAAAAGCTGGGAAAGGCATTCTGGCCTGGGCCTATAACGATGATACTGGAAAAGTCGGATAGGGTGCCAAGGGAGACGACCGGCGGGTTATCCACCGTTGCGGTGCGTATGCCTTCTGATCCGACAGCGCTTTCTCTGATCCGGGCGGCGGGCGGTTATGTGGCAGCACCGAGTGCTAATGCCTCCGGGCGGCCGAGTCCTACGCTGGCAAAGCATGTGGAGGAGGATTTGGGGGGCAGAATCGAAATGATTCTGGATGGCGGACAGGCATGTATCGGGCTGGAGTCCACGATCGTGGATCTGACCGAGGAGATACCGACTATTTTAAGACCGGGATATATTACAAGGGAAATGCTGGAGGAAGTTCTTGGAAAAGTGGAAATTGACGGAGCAATCCTGCCGGAAGGCTGTAAAACTGCTCCGAAGGCACCGGGGATGAAGTACAGGCATTATGCGCCGAAAGCGGAGCTGACAATTATTTCCGGGGAGGAAGAGGCGGTGGTGAAGCGCATCAATGCATTGCTGAAGGAGGCGGAGAAAAAAGGGCTTCGCAGTGGAGTGATCGCTACCGATGCAACGGCGGGGCGTTACGGAGCCACTTTTGTAAAGAGTGCCGGCAGCAGGGAGCGGGAGGAGGAGACGGCGAGAGAACTGTACCGGATTCTGCGGGAGTTTGATGATGAGGCGGTAGATGTAATCTACTCGGAGGCTTTCGAGGAAAGCGGTATCGGGCAGGCTGTTATGAACCGGCTTTTAAAAGCGGCGGGGCATCGTATGGAAATGGCAGGCGGTGCGGTATAAAGCGCTGATCTGTATATCACAATAAAAATATGAACGGAAAGGGGAAAGTTATGATAGCAATAGCATCAGATCATGGCGGATATGATCTCAAGGAGAGAGTTAAAAAGTATCTGGAAGAAAGAGGGCTGGAGTATAAGGATTTTGGATGTGAGAACAAAAATTCCTGCGACTATCCGGATTTTATCAGACCGGCGGCAAAAGCCGTGGCGGAGGGAAGCTGTGACCGGGGGATTGTGCTGTGCACCACTGGTATCGGTGTTTCTATCTGTGCAAATAAAGTGCCCGGTATCCGATGCGCTTTGTGCTCTGATCCGGTGACGGCAAAACTGACAAGGCTTCACAACGATGCCAATATGCTGTCCATCGGAGCCGGTGTAACAGGGGAGTTTCTGGCGCTGGATATTGTGGAGAAATTTCTGGACACCCCGTTTTCGGAGGATGAGCGGCATAAAAGAAGAGTTGGAAAAATTGAGGCAGACTGATTTTGGCAGGAGGAAACATGGCGAAGACGATCATAATGGAACATCCGCTGATTCAGCATAAAATCGGCAGGATACGAAGAAAAGAAACAGGCACAAAAGATTTCAGAGAGACCATCAGCGAGATTGCGATGCTGATGACCTATGAGGCTACAAGGAATCTGAAGCTGACGGATGTGGAGATAGAGACACCGATCTGCAGAGCCGTAGTGAAGGAAATGAAAGGGAAGAAAATGGCTATCGTTCCGATTCTCAGGGCGGGGCTCGGCATGGTGGACGGGGTGCTGGCAATGATTCCGGTGGCAAAGGTTGGGCATATCGGGCTTTACCGGGATCCTGAGACGCATGAGCCGGTGGAATATTACTGCAAACTGCCTGCGGACTGCGGAGAGAGGGAAGTATTTGTGGTTGATCCCATGCTGGCAACCGGCGGTTCCGCAACGGCGGCGATTCGGATGCTGAAGGATAAGGGGTGCAAAAAAATACATTTTATGTGTATCATAGCGGCGCCGGAAGGGGTAAAGAGGATGCAGGATGAACATCCTGATGTGGATCTGTATATTGGGGCGCTGGATGAAAAGCTGGATGAACATGCTTATATCGTACCGGGGCTTGGGGATGCGGGAGACCGGATTTTCGGGACTAAGTAGAAGATGAATTGGTACTATAAGAAGTAATTTTAAGGGGATAAAGTAATTCCGGAGAAGAGTAACAATATTTTGTATGGGGGTACAAATGAAACGGACGGATTATATAAGCTGGGATGAGTACTTTATGGGAGTTTCCAGACTGGCGGGCATGCGCTCGAAAGATCCCGGAACCCAGGTGGGATGCTGTATTGTCAGCAGTGACCATAAGATTCTCTCCATGGGTTATAACGGGCTGCCTATGGGATGCTCGGATGATGATTTCCCGTGGGAGAGGGAAGGCGATATGCTTTCCACAAAATATGCTTACGTGACACACAGTGAACTGAACGCTATTCTGAATTTCCGGGGCGGTTCCCTGGAGGGAACGACACTATATGTTTCCCTGTTTCCCTGCAATGAGTGTGCGAAGGCAATCATTCAGGCGGGAATCAGGAAGGTAATTTATGGAAGTGATAAATATGATGGTACGCCCGGGAATGTTGCATCCAAAAAGTTGTTCGATGCGGCCGGAGTGGTATACCGGCAGTATGAGGCGACCGGCAGGAAAGTAGAACTGGAATTGTAGCGGAAAGAGTCTGATGCTGCCGGTCAGAAATAGTGAATATCAGGATAGAGAAGAGTTATTTTACGGGAATAAGAATTGAAATGAGGGGAGGTGAGGGCATATGAGAGGAATTGTAAAGGCAGGGAAACGCCTGATGGCAAGCCTGCTTGTGGCGGCTATGGCAGCAGGATTGTCTCTCTCCGCTTATGCTCTCACAACGAAGGAAAAGCTGGACCAGGCGCAGCGGGAGCAGGAGCAGACCAAGGGGCAGCTTTCCCAGACACAGGATGATATTTCGGGACTCAAAAGTGAACTGGATACGCTGCAGGGAAAACTGGATCATCTGAATGATCAGCTCAGCGATGTCAGTGACCGGCTGGCGGAACTGGAACAGCAGATTTCCGACAAGGAGCAGGAGATTTTGGAAACTCAGGAGGCGCTGGAAGAGGCGAGGGCTGATGCGGATAATCAATATGCGGCGATGAAAAGCCGCATTCAGTACATGTATGAGAGAAACGATTATGCGCTTTTGGAGGGGATGCTGGGGGCGGATACTATTTCGGATATGCTGAATTATTATGATTACGTAGATGCCATTTCCGACTATGACCAGCAGAAGCTTGAGGATTTTCGGCATATCAGAGATGAAATAGACCTGAGGGAACAGCAGCTTCAAAAGGAGCAGGAAGAACTTGCGGATTATAAGGTGCAGGTGGAGGCGGAACAGTCCAAGGTCAGCGGGTATATCAGTTCCACTTCCGGTGATATTGCCCAGAATGCAGGGCAGTTATCCAATGCTCAGGCTGAAGCTGAGGCTTATGAGGCAAAGATTAAGCAGCAGGACGCGGATATAGCGGCGCTGAAAAAGAAACTGGCGGAAGAGATCGCCATGTCCAAACTGGCCTCTCAGTCGGCAAAGCGTGATATTTCTTCGGTTTCTTTTGCCGAGGGAGACAGGTATCTTCTGGCCAATCTGATTTACTGTGAGGCGGGGGGAGAACCCTACGCAGGACAGCTTGCGGTTGGAGCTGTGGTAATTAATCGACTGCTCAGTTCTGTATATCCGGATACAATAACTGGTGTTATTTATCAAAAGTCACAATTTTCACCGGTAGGAAGCGGAAGGCTTGCCATTGCGCTTGCCGAGGACAGGGCAACACCGGCATGTTATCAGGCGGCAGATGAGGCGATGGCGGGGGTTTCCAATGTGGGCGACTGCGTATATTTCAGGACGCCGATAGAGGGGCTCACAGGGATATCCATCGGAGGACATATATTCTATTGAGCGGTAAGCGGAAAGCGAAGGCTTCATCGGGATAAAAGGGAGGCGATATTCTGACAGATAAATCAGAGTATCACCTCCCTTTTATATTGCATCAGGAGCAAAGTCATTGGCAGTTTGCTTTTGTCAACATTGTGTATCTTATGAAGTACATGTCAATACAAGATATACCGCATAGACTGCCAGAAGTGCGAGTCCCTGCCAGCGTTTAAACTTTGAGGAAATCATCATCGGTATAATGGCGATGCAGCCAACCAAAAGGCAGGCGGGAAAATCCAAAGCGGCAGATGAGGATGCGATGGGAAGCGGTTTACCGGCGCATACCATGCTGACGGGAAGAATCAATGTAAGATCAATGATATTTGCGCCGAGGATATTGCCGATGGAAAGAGAAGATTGTTTTTTAATAATTGCGGTTATGGTGGTGACAAGCTCCGGCAAGGAGGTTCCGATGGCCACCAGCGTAACGCCGATGATACGCTCGGAGATACCGATGTATCTTGCCAGTTCACTGCCGTTGTTAACGAGCAGATTTGCCCCGACAACGATGCTGATAGCCCCCCCTATAAATTTAGCCACATTAATAAGAACCACGGAACGGTCCCGGGCTGCTTTCGGCGAAGAGAGTGAAACTGCGCCTCCTTCTGCGGCGGCACATTCCGCAGCCCGCAGAGCGGCGGTGTTATGATGCATGGACTGCCGGGTGGAGCGTATATTTTCTATCAGGAAAAGTACGAAAAGTATCATCAGTACGGCAGAGAGAAAAAGATCAATATGTCCTGTCCTTCCGGAGGCTACGATTACCAGGGATGCGCAGAACATTAAAATGGATTTCGGGACATAATCTTTCCGTTTGATGGCACCGGGCATAAAAACCAGAGAAATGGCCATGATCAGACCGATATTGGCGGTAACGCTGCCGACGGCATTTCCCACAGCCATATCTACTTTGCCGTCCATTGCGGCGATGACGGATACAAGCATTTCGGGTAAAGTGGTGGCAAGGCTGACAACGGTGGCGCCAATAATGACCTTGGGAATACCGCTGACTTCCGCCATCCAGGTGGCGGCATCTACAAAGTAGTCTCCTCCTTTGACGATAAGCACAATACCAATGAGAAACAGCAGGATCGTAATTGTAAGTTCCATGTTTGACCTTCCTTTCTTGACTCTACAGGCTTGATTGAATTTGGTAAAAAGAAAAACCCAGGTGCAACAATACCGACATCATAAATTCTATGAAGCATCATCGTTGCACATGAGTCTCGTTATTTAAGTCAAGCCAGACCATAAAGGCCGCGTATGTTGGCTGGACACGCAGATTGCGCTACTACTCCCTCATTTGGGTATCTTCAGTTGTCGCCTTACGGCTTGGTAAATATTTATATCACACACAGCAAAAACTGTCAAGAGCGAAACAGAATATTTTTGTACCGATCCAGCGAAAAGAGCAGTATCAGGCCGAGAACGCCGCAGGAGATTACCTCTCCGGTTCCCACGGTCAGCATAAAATAAGGGATAGAACCCTCAAACTGATAGACATAGGCAAGAACAAAGGGAACGATCAGCGTATTGGAAATAATGGGGGGCAGAGGTACCAGGAATTTATATACGGCACTTTTTTTCTGAGGTTCCAAAGCGCTCCTGGCGGCACCGATGGCTTTACGGCTTATTCTGCCGATGGCGTATGTGCCCAATGCACCGATCAGCGTTGCGAGGCTGCCGAAAACCGTATCCAGGGGCAGGCAGCCGGTCAGAATATTGCTGAGAATGCAGCCCACAAACAGTCCGGGCACAGCCGCCGGAGTAAAAAACGGTAAAATGGTCAGCGCTTCGGAAAATCGGACCTGAATAGCGTAATTTGCCAGCCCAAAGGCGTTGGCGAGTAATGTGAGTACAACATAGATCGCTGCGATCATGGCAGCCTGGACCAGAGTTGCGAGTGAAATGGACGGAGCAACCCTTGTAGGGGCAGCTTCGCTGATAAGTTGTTTTTTCATATGCATTTGTCTCCTTTAGTTTTGTTTAACGGAATCGTCTGGGGTTCCGTTCGTCAGGAAGGTCTCGAACTGACGTAAAAAAAGAAACCATAAAGATTTCTTTCTCAGAGCAGGCGAGGGGAATCGAACCCATGCTAAAAGCATAAAAAGTCCAATAAAATCAGGGCTTTCTGTGGTTTGGGTTTGACTACCTTTGACTACCTGAATATTTTGATATCAAACAAATTGCAAGAAAGGAGAAAGTCTATAAAACCAGTTCTAAAGGGACATTTTTCCTTAGTGCAGTGTATGATACGATTGTTATTATAATATATTTTTTGTGGCATGAAAAGATAAAAATGCGATAAATATGCAAAATCTTAGAAAAAATGCCTTCTTCTCTATTTTTTCAAATAGTTATTGACAAAAAGTTATCTTATATGATAACTTTTTGAGTACACGGTGCAGTAGTGAGAAAAATGTCAAAAATAGTCGGTAACTGTAGATGTAAACGACAGGTGCAAAAGAAAACTGCCAGAGCGTGTTTGAAAATGCTTTCCGTGAGATGTATCCACCAGAGCGTATCTTAAAAATGCTTTCTGTAAGCTGTGCGTCACACTTTGGTACCCATGGGCATGATATGGAGAATTTATCCCGAATTTATGAGGTATATCCGTGGGGTTGGATATAGTGGGTTATGCCTTCGAAATTTGGAATGAATGATTCGTATCATATTAGATAGTAGTATTTCTAAGAGCTTATCATCTTGGACAATAGCAGTCCAAGAAGCTTGTCATCTTGGACAATAGCAGTCCA
>OFHA01000446.1_pt1 | contig 36346 bp, 28 predicted proteins | sample 1521891 | NCBI WGS metagenome assembly OFHA01 (sample SAMEA3504089, study PRJEB24116) | mouse gut metagenome | biome: mouse gut; feature: mouse-associated habitat; material: faeces | place: Denmark | collected 2011
CTGCAGCATCTTCTTCATTCATTAGAATTGCAATGGCAGTTCTATACATATCCTTCATATATAACTGCATTAGTTCGGTAAATGCGTCTTTATCATGCCTCTGCGCCTTCTTTACACAAAACTTTGTTTCAATGCTTTTCATTTACTTTCTCCTACGCGCGTATGATTGTAAAACAAACAAACGTCCTTCATTTGTTTTACGATCATTAGACGTCAGATATTGTCTTTTGGTTTCAAATTATTTATTACTCTTTTTTGTTTCTCAATATACCTCAATTTATATATCGGAACCACACAACTAATCCAAACATTGCTATAAAGAAAGCTGTACTAGTGCAGTTTGCCTAAAAATAAGATGCTAAAATTGTAAAAATGCAATAAAGTGCAATCATTTTTGACAAAAAGGGACTGAAGTCCTATTTCGTTACAGGGACATATGTCATAATACTTTTATAATTTTTATTAATGGTACTATACATTCAGAAAATCATTGAAACAAAACAGGAGGAAATTTATTTATGAAGAAGAGAATAATTGCAATGTTTCTTGCAGCCACAATGGCATTTTCTCTGGCAGCGTGCGGTTCCGGCAATGGGGGGAACGCGGAGAGCGCACCGGCATCCAGCAGCAGCGAAGAGGCATCCAGCGGCAATGAGGAAGTAGCTGACAGCAATGAAGGAGAAACGGCTGGCAGTACGGATATGAATATTGCCATGATCACTGACTCCGGCGATATTACGGATCAGAGTTTTAACCAGACTACATACGAAGCTTGCAAGGCATGGGCGGCAGACAATGGCGCTGAATTTACATATTATAAGCCGGACAGCGATTCCGATGAAGCAAGAAATGCGAGCGTAGACCAGGCGGTAGCGGGCGGCGCGAACGTAATTGTAATGCCGGGTTACATGTTTGCGGCAGCAGTAGTTGCACAGTCCGAACTATATCCAGATGTAAAATTCGTGGCACTGGATGTAGGAGCTGGCGATATCTGTGAAAAGGGTGTCGGCGAAGGTTATGATTATAATCCGGATAACTGGGATGTGACGGAATATTATAATACGGACAACGTATATTGCTGTACTTACCAGGAAGAAATATCCGGTTATATGGCGGGATACGCAGCAGTGAAATTGGGTTACAGGCATCTTGGTTTCCTGGGCGGTATGTCTGTACCGGCTGTTACACGTTTCGGATACGGTTATGTACAGGGCATCAACGATGCGGCTAAGGAACTGGATGTAGTTGGAGACGTTGAAGTAGAGTACGTTTGCGGCGGACAGTTCTATGGCGATGCTGATATTACGGCAGCAATGGATACATGGTATGGAACAAAGGGCGTGGAAGTTGTATTCGCATGCGGCGGCGGTATTTTCACATCCGCAGTGGAAGCAGCAGTAAAAACTGGCGGCAAAGTAATCGGTGTGGACTCTGACCAGGCTCCTGTCATCGACCAGACACAGGAAGGTTTGACCATTACTTCTGCTATGAAAGGGCTTTCCACAACGGTAAAGACGGTTCTTACCGACATTAAAGACGGCAAGTGGAGCGATTACGCAGGAAAGATCGATAACCTTGGCATGGTTTCCGAGAATCCGGAAGAGAACTTTGTACAGCTTCCTACGGCAAGCACTCAGTGGGGCGAGGGATTCCAGGAAGAGGATTATAAAGCGCTTGTGAAGGCGATTTACAATGGTGAAGTAAAGATTTCCAACGATATTTCGGCTATGCCGGCAACGGATGTCAAAGTTACTGATTACGGCAGCATCAAATAGTAAACAGTTTTGTAATCGAGGGAGCGGATATAGTCTGCTCCCTCTTTGTCTTTTTTAGGGAGAGGAGGTAACAGGAAAATGGCGGAATATGCGGTAGAGATGCTGAACATTACGAAAAGATTTCCGGGGATCATTGCGAATGATAACATTACCCTGCAACTGAAAAAAGGTGAAATCCACGCCCTTCTGGGGGAAAACGGGGCGGGAAAATCCACACTGATGAGTGTGCTTTTCGGATTGTATCAGCCGGAAGAAGGGGAGATCCGCAAGGATGGGAAAAAGGTTACAATTAACGATCCTAATGATGCGAATGATCTGGGGATCGGGATGGTACATCAGCACTTTAAGCTGGTGGAATGTTTCAGCGTCCTGGACAATATTATTCTAGGCGTGGAAACGACCAAAGGGGGATTGCTTCAGAAAGACGAGGCGAAAAAGAAAGTGATTGATTTGTCCGAAAAATACGGTCTCTTGGTAGATCCAGACGCGCTGATCGAGGATATTACGGTGGGGATGCAGCAGAGGACGGAAATATTGAAGATGCTCTATCGGGACAATGAGATTTTGATTTTTGACGAACCGACGGCAGTGCTGACGCCCCAGGAGATCCACGAGCTGATGATGATCATGAAAAATCTGGCGGCAGAGGGTAAAAGTATTCTTTTTATCACGCACAAACTGGCGGAAATCATGGAAGTGGCCGATCGTTGCAGCGTATTGAGAAAAGGAAAGTATATAGGAACCGTAGATGTGAAAGATACGACTCCCGAAAAACTTTCCGCTATGATGGTAGGGCGTGATGTCAATTTCGTTGTGGAGAAGAAGCCGGCGAAGCCGGGGGAAGTGGTTCTGGACATTAAAAATATGACAGTCGCTTCGAAACGGCATAAAAACAATGCGGTAAATGATGTGTCTTTGCAGGTACGCAGGGGGGAAATCGTTTGTATTGCCGGAATAGACGGCAACGGGCAGACAGAATTCGTATACGGCTTGTCAGGGCTGGAGCCTTTAAAAAGCGGTACGATTACGATGAACGGGAAAGACATCACCCATATGGCGATCAGGGAACGTCTGACTTCCGGCATGAGCCATATCCCGGAAGACAGGCATAAACATGGACTTGTCTTAGATTATTCCCTGGAAGACAACATTGTTCTTCAGAGATATTTTGAACCAAGATTTACGAGTAAATTCGGTTTCCTGAAAAGAAAAGAAATACGGGAATATGCCAACGGGCTGATTGAGCAGTATGATATCCGTTCCGGCCAGGGGCCGATTACAAAGTCGCGTTCCATGTCCGGGGGAAACCAGCAAAAGGCGATTATCGCCCGTGAGATCGACAAGAACCCGGAACTTCTGATCGCGGTGCAGCCCACGAGAGGACTGGATGTAGGAGCTATCGAATACATTCATAAACAGCTTGTGGCGCAGAGGGATGCGGGAAAGGGCGTTCTGCTGGTTAGTCTGGAGCTGGATGAGGTTATGAATGTGTCGGATCGAATCCTTGTAATGTACGAGGGAGAGATCGTGGGAGAATTTGATCCGAAGAAGGTTACTGTTGAGGAGCTTGGACTCTATATGGCAGGTTCCAGGAGAAAGGAGGCAGGAAACCATGAATAAAAATTCCGGTAAAAAAGAAAGTATCTGGAGAAACAACGGCTTTCAGACGATCATGGCATCGATTCTATGCATTGTATTAGGACTTTTTGTCGGATATATCGTGTTGTTGATCATTAATCCGGGCGGCGCCTGGGAAGCGATCACCGCGATTATGAAAAACTTTTTCTATTATCCCAGCGCGGCGGCGGTGAAAAAGTATCTGGGCACCACTTTGGTAAAGGCATCTGCGCTGCTGATGTGTTCCCTGTCCGTATTGTTTGCTTATAAAGTAGGATTGTTCAATATCGGTGCGGCGGGACAATATGTGGTAGGCGCGGGGGCATGCCTGTATTTTGCATTGGGGCTTGGGGCGCCCTGGTATGTCTGCCTGGTGGCGGCGATACTGGTTGCCGCACTGGTTGGCGGTATTTCCGGCGCGCTGAAAGCATACTTCAATGTAAACGAAGTAATTTCCTGTATTATGTTGAACTGGATCGGGCTATATTGCGTCAATATGCTGCTTTCCACTGTAAAAGAACAGTCCACTCCATATACAAAGACTTTGTCAAGCACAAATAAAAGCGCTTTGCTGCCCAATATGGGGCTGGATCAGATTTTTTCCAAAAATGAGTTTGTGACGCTGGGATTGCTGCTGGCGGTGGCGGTGGCGGTAATTGTCTGGATCGTGCTGGAAAAAACAAAATTCGGTTATGAGTTAAAAGCTACGGGTATGAATAAACAGGCGGCGAAATATTGCGGTATGAGGGAAAAAAGCAATATTATCCTTACGATGATGATCGCAGGAGGATTGGCCGGATTTGGCGCAGGTATTTTCTACCTGACGGGAATCGAGCAGTGGATGGTACAGCAGACGGCGGTTCCGGCCATGGGCTTTAACGGAATCGCAGCGGCATTTTTAGGAGGGCTTAACCCTATTGGAACGATTTTTTCTTCCTATTTTATACAGCATATTACAAGCGGCGGTACTTATGTGGATAAAACGATGTATTGTACACAGATCTCAGATCTGATTTCCGCGTTTATTATCTATCTGTGTGGTTTTGTGCTTTTCTTCCGGTTATGGTTGAACCGGTTTCTGGATAAAAGAGAAGAGAAGCGGAGCGTAAAAGGAGAGAAAGGAGGAGAAGCATAATGTTATTATTGATTCAGTATACATTGATATTTGCTTCTGTGCTTGTGCTTGTGGCGCTCGGCGGATGCTTTTCGGAACATAGCGGCGTAATCAATATCGGTTTGGAGGGAATCATGGTAATCGGCGCATTGGGAGGCGCTCTTATGATGAAATATCTTTCGGCCGGGATAGCGGCTCCCATTATTATATTGCTGGTAATTCTTGCCAGTGTTTTAGCAGGTATGGTTTTTTCATTGCTGCTTGGCATCGCGGCGATCCAGTTTAAGGCGGATCAGACATTGGTAGGAACCGCACTGAACCTGCTCGGGCCGGCGGCGGCAGTAGTTCTTGTCCGTGCGATCAATACGGCGGAGAGCGTAGACAATGTATCCTCCACAGTTGCTTATGGCGCGGCAAAAAAGGCATTTATCGTCAATATCGGAAGATTTGAATTTAACTGGTTTATGCTGATTGCCCTTTTGTTGTTAATCGCATCTTATATTGTACTATATAAGACCCGGTTCGGGCTCAGGCTTTGCGCTTGCGGCGAACATCCTCAGGCGGCGGATTCCGTTGGAATAAATGTCTATAAGATGAGATATGCCGGCGTACTCATTTCCGGCGCATTGGGAGGTCTTGGCGGGCTCGTATATATTACGGCAGGTGTGAGTGAATGGAAATTTGAAAATGGGGTAGCCGGGTTTGGTTTCCTGGCGTTGGCGGTTATGATTTTCGGACAGTGGAGACCGGTGAATATCGGGCTTGCGGCGCTTTTGTTCGGACTGTTCCGCGCATTGTCCAATGTATATACGGGATTTGACGCGCTGGTTGCATTAAAATTACCGAGTACGTTATATAATATGCTGCCGTATATTATTTCGCTGATCGTACTTGTCTTTGTTTCCGGGAAGTCGAGGGCTCCGAAAGCAGAGGGTATTCCGTATGATAAGGGGCAAAGATAGGAGCGTGAGAAGTACTTCTAAAGCTCACAGCAGGGGCTGTTTCGCTAAGAAGCACTAAGTCTCACGCAGGAGAATGCCCGTCTCTCGGGCATTCTCCGTACTGTTCGCACTGATGCAAGATTCTGTGAAACGGAAGCGTGAGAAGTGCTTCTAGGGTTTATGATTTGAGACGCAGTGGGGCTGCGGTATGGAGGTTGGTATGAAGAATTATTCAGAAGATGCAAGTAGGCAATATCATATTCAGGTGGCACAGGGGGAAGTAGGGCGTTATGTTATTATGCCTGGGGATCCGAAAAGATGTGTGAAGATCGCGCAGTATTTTGATGATCCCGTTTTGGTGGCGGATAACAGGGAATATATTACTTATACCGGGATGTTGGACGGAGTGAAAGTGAGCGTAACATCTACCGGAATCGGGGGGCCTTCGGCTTCGATTGCAATGGAGGAATTGTATCGTTGCGGCGCAGATACTTTTATACGGATCGGGACTTGCGGCGGTATGCAGACAGAGGTAAAAAGCGGCGATGTCGTAATTGCCACAGGAGCTATCCGCATGGAGGGAACGAGCAGGGAATATGCGCCGATCGAATTTCCGGCAGTAGCGGATCTGGCCGTGACAAATGCGCTGGTTGGAGCGGCGGAGAAGAAAGGATATGTTTTTCATACGGGTGTTGTGCAATGTAAGGACGCTTTTTATGGACAGCATGAGCCGGAGGTGAAACCGGTGAGTTATGAATTGCTCAATAAATGGGAAGCGTGGAAGCGGCTGGGATGTCTGGCTTCAGAGATGGAGTCGGCGGCGCTGTTTATCGTGGCGAGCAGCCTTGGCGTGAGGACGGGTTCCTGTTTCCTGGTGGTGGCCAACCAGGAGAGAGAAAAACTGGGATTGGAAAATCCCGTAGTGCATGATACGGATATGGCTATTCAGGTAGCGGTGGAAGGAATTCGTGAACTAATCAGGAAAGATGCGGAAAGCGGCAAGTAAAAAGGAGCGGGATATGGATAAGAATGAAGTATTAAAACATGTGGATCATACACTTTTGCTACAGGCATCGACATGGGATGAAATCAGGCAGATTTGTGACGATGCGGTGAAATACCGGACGGCGTCCGTATGCATTCCTCCGTGTTATGTAAAACAGGCATATGATTACATGGAAGGGAAAATACCGGTATGTACGGTGATCGGTTTTCCTAATGGAAATATGACGACGAAAACGAAAGAATTTGAGACAAAGGATGCGATCGAAAACGGCGCGTCCGAAATCGATATGGTCATTAATGTCGGCTGGTTGAGGGATAAAAAATATGATCTTGTAGAGGAAGAGATTCGCACTTTAAAGAAGGCATGCGGAGAACGGATACTGAAAGTGATCATCGAAACCTGTCTGTTGACGGAAGAGGAAAAAATTAAGATGTGCCAGATCGTAACCAATGCCGGGGCGGACTATATAAAGACTTCCACCGGATTTTCCAGCGGAGGGGCGACTTTTGAAGATATCAAGCTGTTTGCGGAGCATGTCGGCTCCGATGTGAAGATAAAGGCGGCGGGAGGCATTTCTTCTATAGAAGATGCTGAGAAATTTATTTCGCTGGGAGCGGATCGGCTTGGAACGAGCAGAATCGTAAAAATAATCAAAGGCGAAGAGGCAGCGGGGTACTAAGATGGATAAGAAATTGATAGAAGAAATGATTGATCTGGCAATAGAACAGTTGAATTATTCCTATACGCCTTACTCCGGTTTTAAAGTAGGAGCGGCGCTTTTGACAAAGGAAGGTAAAATCTATAAGGGATGCAATATTGAAAATGCAGCTTATACTCCGACAAACTGTGCGGAACGAACCGCATTTTTCAAAGCGGTCAGCGAAGGGGAGAGGGCTTTTCAGGCGATTTGCGTAGTGGGCGGCAAAGATGGAATTCTGACGGAATACGCCGCGCCCTGCGGAGTGTGCAGACAGGTGATGATGGAATTCTGCGATCCGGATACGTTTCAGATTATTCTGGCAACGAGTAAGGATCAATATGAAATTTTCACATTGAAAGAATTGCTGCCGCTAGGATTTGGGCCGAATAATCTTAATTAGACAGGTGTGAGGTGGAAAATGAACAAATATAAACGAATTTTTGTGATTGTTCTGGACTCTCTAGGGATAGGTGCCATGCCGGATTCTCCCCGGTTTGGGGACGATGGCGTGGATACGCTTGGACATATTCTGGAGAAAATGGGAACGCTCGAGATTCCGAATTTGAAAAAGCTGGGGTTGTTGAACCTTCATACGGCGGGCGATATGGAAGCGGCTGCGGAGCCGGCGGGGCGTTATATGCGTCTGGGAGAGACGAGTAACGGCAAGGATACGATGACCGGGCATTGGGAAATGATGGGGATACTGACGCAAAAGCCTTTTCAGACTTTTACGGATACAGGCTTCCCGCAGGAATTGATTGAGGAGTTGGAGAAACGATGCGGTAAGAAAGTGATAGGAAATAAGAGCGCCAGCGGAACGGAGATTATCGAGGAACTGGGTGAAGAGGAGATTCATACCGGTGCAATGATCGTTTACACATCGGCGGATTCCGTACTCCAGATCTGCGGCAATGAAGAAACTTTTGATCTGGATAATCTGTACCGCTGCTGCGAGATTGCGCGCGAGATCACCATGAAGGACGAATGGCGGGTAGGCCGGGTGATCGCCAGACCATATGTCGGGAAAAAGAAAGGTGAATTTAAAAGAACGAGCAACCGTCATGATTATGCGCTCAAGCCTACGGGCTTGACAGCGTTGAACGCCTTGAAAGATGGCGGTCTGGACGTGATCGGTGTTGGCAAGATCAATGATATCTTCTGTGGAGAAGGCATCACGCAGACGCACCATTCGGATAGTTCCGTTCATGGCATGGAGCAGACGATCGGAATCTGTAAAGAGGATTTTCATGGGCTTTGCTTCGTGAATCTTGTGGATTTTGACGCGCTTTGGGGGCATCGCAGGAATGTGGAAGGATATGCGCAGGAATTGGAAAAGTTTGATAAGAATCTGGGAGTGTTGCTGGAAGAACTGCGGGAGGATGACCTGCTTATTCTGACGGCGGATCATGGCAACGACCCCACATATACCGGAACGGACCACACGAGGGAATATGTACCCTTTGTGGCATACTCGAAGCGTATGGAAAAGGGAGGCCCGTTGGAAAACGAGGATACTTTTGCAGTAATTGGCGCTTCCGTGGCGGAGAACTTCGACATTGCCATGCCGGAAGGGACGATAGGGAAATCCATTCTGGGCAAATTGATGTAAGGCAGGAAGGTAAGTCGAAGAATGAATAAAAAAATTGTAAAAATGGTTCTGGCAGTCGCAGGAATCTTATTAGTCGGAACGGGGGTGGCGTTTAATGCCGCCGCCGCTCTGGGAAATGATCCGGTAGGAATCGTGTATGACGGAATCAGAAATACGGCAAACCTTTCATCAGGGCAGCTGGGAATGGCATCGAATGTGGTAAATGTGGCGTTGATGATTCTCATATTTTTTATGGGCAGACATTATATCAACATCGGGACTTTCATTTATGTAATTCCTTACGGCGCGGCGGTGGATCTGGGAGGAAGGCTGTATGCCGCTTTACTTCCGGCACAGGCATTGCCTGTTCGGATTATGGGGGCGGCAATCGGATGCCTGTTGCTTTATACAGGCGTTGCCATGTTTATAACGGCGGACATCGGGCTTGATCCGTTTACGGGCGTGGTCATGATTATTCGTGACAAGGTGCGTAAACAATACCGGGTTGTAAAAATATGTTTTGATATAGGATGCATTATTCTTGGAATCGTTCTTGGCGGAAAAATGGGAGTTATTACGGTCATAACGGCATTGACGGCGGGACCGGCGATTCAGTTTTTAGCGGATGGAATGAAAAAAAGAATGAAAATAGACGGATAAAAGACCGCGGTCTGGGAAAGGAGGTCGATTCATGGAATATAAGGCTTTGTATGGGGAATTCCCGTTTCTGAAGGAGGTTGGCAGAGAAAGGCAGGAACAGTTTGCGGAGTATTTTAAAAGTGCGCCGCTGTGGCTTATGAAAGAGCTTCAGATGGAGGAACTGAAAAAGGGTACTGTTTTTATAAGAGAAGGAGAACCGGCGGATACTGTTTTTTTTCTTGTCAAAGGTATTGCAGGAGCCACGGACTACCGTATTTATGGAATGTCCTATGATTTTATGCAGTATGATAAGGTTTATGCCTTTGGAGGCATGGAGTTCATCATGGATTATGACTGTTACAGGACGACGCTTCGGGCTATGACGGACTGTACGGTATTGAAGATTTCCCGGGCCATGTTTGAAAAATGGATGTATTCGGATATAAGAGCAATGAAGTATGAGGCGAAACAGATAGGGGAATATCTGCTGGAAGAAGGAAGGAACAGCAGACTGTTTCTCTTTATGCAGGGATCGGACAGGCTGGCGCTTCTTTTTGTGGAGCGATATGAAAAATATCAGAAGAACGGCCGCTTGTATTTGAAAGGAAACCGCCAGAATTTGGCGGATGAGACGGGATTGTGCGTAAAGAGTATCAGCAGAGGCGTCAAAAAATTTATGGAGGACGGGCTGCTGAAAAAGGAAGGAAAGCAGATTGTAATCGACAGGGAACAGTATGAGGGGTTGAAACAGATCGTTTCGGAGAAAGTGGATTTGGAATAAAAAGAAAGGGTATGGTTATCGAGATGAGCAAGATATATGAAAAATTGGAAGTATGTATGAAGAGCATCAGGGCGAAGACGGACTTTAAGCCGGAAGTGGCAATGATTCTTGGGTCTGGTCTGGGCGATTATGCGGATGGCATAAAAATCGAGCAGACCGTGGATTATACGGAAATCGAGGGCTTTCCTACTTCGACGGTGGCGGGCCATAAAGGAAGATTTGTATTTGGTTTTGTGAAGGAAGTGCCGGTAGTTATTATGCAGGGACGGGTGCATTTTTATGAAGGCTATCCCATGTCCGACGTAGTGCTTCCGACGCGGCTGATGGGGCTGATGGGAGCAAAGAAACTGATACTGACCAATGCGGCGGGCGGTGTGAATCCCGATTACAGGCCGGGAGATTTTATGCTGATTACGGATCATATTACGACAGGTGTACCCAGTCCGCTGATCGGTGAGAATCCGGAGGAACTGGGTGTCAGATTCCCGGATATGAGCGAGGTATACAGTCTGCGTATGCGCGACATTATTAAAGAGGAAGCCGGAAAGCTTGGGATCCGTTTGCAGGAAGGCGTCTATGTGCAGCTTACGGGTCCGGCATATGAAACACCGGCTGAAATCCGCATGTGCAGAGGTTGGGGCGGAGATGCGGTTGGCATGAGTACTGCCTGTGAAGCGATGGCGGCCCGGCATATGGGAACCGAGGTATGCGGCATATCATGTATTACCAATCTGGCTGCCGGATTGTCTTCGATGAAACTGGATCATAAGGAAGTGCAGGAGACAGCTGACCGGGTGGCCGGGCAGTTCAAGGAATTGGTTACGGCGGTAGTGGAAAAAATCTAAAAACATTTTGGATGGTTTGACAGGAGGAGAGGTATGGGAAATTACAGGTATCTGGACATGGAGACATATAGAAGGAGGGCGCATTTTGAATATTTCAGCGGGCTGGCTTATCCTTATGTGGGCGTAACTGTCCAGGTGGATCTTACGGAGCTGCTCCGCAAGATCAAGAATGAAAAGCTGCCATTTTTCTTTACCATCTGTTATTGCGTATCCAGGGCGGCCAATAGGACGCAGGAATTCCGTCAGCGTATCAGAGACGGGAAAATCATAGAATTCGACAGGTGCAGGACATCCCATACGGTGGCTTTAGAGGATGGAACATTCTGTTATTGTACGCTGGCAGATGAAATTCCTTTTACGGAATATCTTCCTTATGCGACCCGGGAACAGGAAGAGGCCAAAAGGGAAGGATCGATTGAGGAGACGGAAGAAGATATTTATGATAAGTTCTTTGTCTCTACGGTTCCGTGGATTTCCTATACATCCCTTATTCAGCCGACGCCTGTTCCTGCGGACAGCAATCCCAGGATTACATGGGGCAAATATTATGCACAGGGGGAACGCATATTGCTGCCGGTGTCGGTATTGTGTCATCATGCATTGGTAGATGGACGGCATATTGCGGATTTTTACCAATCGCTGGATAAGGAAATAGAGTTGTTGTGCGGGCAGGAAGCGGGCGGGGAATGCTAAAGCAACGATAGGGAAGATGCCTGGCAGCGATTTAGCTGTTGCTGCCAGGTTTTTTATAAAAAATGAAAATTGCTATTGCCAAATTCTCCGGGATATGGTAATATATTTTCCGTTAGGTCACTCTTCTGACGACATTATAAGTATTTACGAAGCAGAGAAGAAGTTCTGGCAGGACGAAGCGAGGCTCCGTGGTCAAGCGGTTAAGACATCGCCCTTTCACGGCGGTAACACGGGTTCGATTCCCGTCGGAGTCATTAGTATCTATTATGGACCTTTAGCTCAGTTGGTTAGAGCAACCGGCTCATAACCGGTCGGTCCTGGGTTCGAGTCCCCGAAGGTCCATTATTTGTGGTAAGGAGATCCCTTATCACATACCCCTGGTAAGGAGGGATCCGCGAAGCGGGAAGATCCCTTATCACATACCCCTGGTAAGGAGATCCCTTATCACCAGATACATATTTAATATTTTTAACGATGAAATTTGGCCCGGTGGCTCAGTTGGTTAGAGCGCCGCCCTGTCACGGCGGAGGTCGTGGGTTCGAGTCCCATCCGGGTCGTTAAAGATATGATTGCGGAAGCAATAACATCTTTTATGAATATACGGGATCTTAGCTCAGCTGGGAGAGCATCTGCCTTACAAGCAGAGGGTCATAGGTTCGAGCCCTATAGGTCCCATTGTAGTCCTTGCTGGTGTGGCGGAATAGGCAGACGCAAAGGACTTAAAATCCTTCGGGAGCAATCTCGTGCCGGTTCAAGTCCGGCCACCAGCATTATTTTATTAGAGAATCCACAATTTCGGTTAGAAGCTGAGGTGGGTTCTTTTTTTTCGTCTAAAATATTTAATTGTATTGGAAGGAGAAATTTTCAAATAAAAATTGAAAATAATCAAAGGAATTTCCTGCTCAAAATAATAGAATGTAAAATAATGATAAAATTTGTTGAAAAGAAGATGGGATAACGATATAATATAAAGAACGAATAATCAATGATGAATAATTAATAATGGATAATTCCTGATTATCCTTTGTTTGGTAACTCCTAACAATACGGTGAAAGTATGAAACAAAATGAAATAAAGCTAATTGCAGTTGATTTGGATGGAACATTATTGAATGATCAGAAGAAAATTTCACAATACAGTCAGAACGTTTTTGAACAGTTAGCAATGCGAAATAAGCTTCTAATAATTGTAACGGCTCGTAACTATCTACGTACCACACAATTTCTGAATGAAATACATGGAAATTATGCAATATGTAATAATGGAGCATCAATTTGGAGAAAAGATGGAGTTTGTGTATACGCAAATTATATAGAATCTCAGGTATGCGACAGGATAATGCGGGAAATATACAACCATTACCACAATATAGATTTAGAGATTATTATGAACAAGAAAACAGTTCTTGTAACTTCTCGCCAACAAGTATCATGTTTTATTGATGAACCAGTTGAAGGGATATTAATATATACGCATGCAAAAGACATATTAACATTATTAAGTCATGAACATCATTGCCAAAAGAAATTACTGGAAGGAAATACTTTGTTCATTACAGGCCAGTATGCTACAAAGCGCCTTGGTTTGGAATATTTGCTCAAACTGGTTAATATTCCTGCAAAATGTGCAATTGCTTTTGGTGATGATATTAATGATATAGAGGTTCTTGAATTATGTGCTGAAGGTATTGTTCCTGAAAATGGTATCCCAAGCGCAAAAAAATCAGCAACCGCTGTTTGTGGTTCAAATAATGCCGATGGAATAGCAAAGTGGCTTTCAAAAAAATTTAGTATTTTTGATTAGATGAGGAGGATAAATGTACAAACTACTTATTATTTCAACAAAATACAACAGTATAAGCGGTTGTGCACCTGTTGAAGAACTTCAGATGCAGATTGATTATCTGCAAAAATTTAATTTAAATATCCAACTACTGTTGGATCCCACTCAATATGAACTGGAAAAAATATTACTTAAAAATGACTTTTCTTCTGCATATACGACAACTATGTTTAGTTACCACAAAGAAACGAACTATATATTACCTTATGACTATAATATTATTCAAATCTTGGAATATTATAAAGTAAATGTGATCGGAAGTGATATGTTTTCGCAATTATTTGTTAATGACAAGTATCTTTGTGGACACAAATCAGGCATAGCTCCACAAAGTTGGCTGATCACCCGTAATAATCCTTTTGTTGATTCAGGTATGAATATACCGTTTCCGGTTATTTTAAAACCAAATAATCTGTCTGGATCATGTGGTGTTGATCAAAACAGCATTGTACATAATATGTCCGAGTTTTATACGCACATAGATTTCCTGTTTGCACGGTTTCCACAAATAAATGAAATTATAGCCGAAAAATTCATTACCAAAGCAACTGAGTACACAATTTCGGTTTTAGGCAACGGCAACAACAAAGTTTTTTCAATTACCAAATTAATATATCCTGATACTGAAAATCATGTATATTCAGAATGTGAAAAAAATCTGCCTATTGAAAAGCGTAGTTTAACTTACTCGCTCGAAGAGAACCAGAATATATGCATGCAACTGAAATATCATGCTAATAGATTATTTGACTTCTTTCATTTACATGATTTTGCCAGATTTGACATACTGTTTGATAACAGGTGCTATTTGATAGATTGTAATGCTCTGCCCGTACAGGGAAATAGCTTTTCATGGGAATGGCAGAAGACCTATGGCCTAAAAAAATCTCAAATACTGGCATTGCTTTTATGTGAATTTCACTACAGAAAAGTTGCTTCTGGAAAACCGGACAATCTTCCAGAAGTATTAATAAAAGAACTTCCTGTTTCTTTGACTTCTGTGCTGTCGGGACAACTGCCAACTGATGGGGTTCCTGAATCTACCATTCCAAGCAGCCATTGTCCGAAGGTGGCTTTATATACTATGGTAGATAGAATTAGCGCTGAATCAGAAATATTGGTTTTATTGAGAGCTCTTGTAATTTCTCTGAAACCACAATTAATTCTTGAAACAGGAACATACCGTGGCTCAACTGCGTCAGCAATGCTTCAAGGGATAGAGTACAATCAATATGGAGAAATCATCACTCTGGAAGCTGACAGGGAATTAGCCAAAAATGCTCAAAGGGAAATAGACAGTTCGCACATAAAAATAATACATATCAACAGTTTGGATTACATTCCTGAAAAGCCGATAGACTTACTGTATCTGGATTCTTCACGTCCAACACGCATAAAAGAATTCTGGCATTTTAAAGAATATTTAAGTTCAAATGCAATTATTATCTGGCATGATAGTGCGCCAGAACATGCCTGCGTATATAAGGATATCAATGATTTGTATAATAAGGGCATTATTGACCGTATCCTTTTTAATACTCCAAGAGGAATCACAATAAGCAAATTGCGTAGCTAATTTTTTACAGCCTCTAATTTTTCTCTACAAGACAGACATTCTTTCAAATACGTGCTGCTGTTTATTTCTGTTTCACAGAAATGAATTGCAGCATTTATTGCCTCTATTCCTTCACTTATTATTTTTACAGAATACTGCTCTGTTCGACGCGCTATCATATGTGCAATTTGATAATTACATTCAAACACTCTGAATGGCAATTCGTATTTTTCAGCAATTCCTTTTGCTTTATATAATATATCCAACGCCATACCAATGTTTCCTTCAACTTCATAGTAATTTGCCTCAATGCGCATTAATTGCAGGATACGATGCGGTGCATTGATATTTTTTAAAAGTTCTCGAATGTTATCAAGCAGCTCTTTAATGCATAGGTCAGAACCAACAACTTGACTGCTCAAGATCAAAGTTTCTGCAAGTTCTGTTTTGGCTTCAATCAAGATTAGCTCTTTACAGTTATTCCAATTAATTAATTCTTTAAAATTTTGTATAGCTTTTTCCCGATAAGCTAACACTGTTTCCTTTTTCAAGTTATCTCTGTTAAATGAATGCAATAATTCTTGCATTTTATTTTTATAAATTATGCCAGTCTGAAGGATAAGGCGCTGATGAAGTATAGGATAATGACTAATTTTATTTATATCCACTTTTTCGTATATATTCGCTGCCCTGTCAAAATTTGTTTGTTCTCTTAATACACTTCCAAGCTCTAATGTTATATAATAGAACTCTTCTATTTGATCATACTGTTGAAAATATTGATTACTTTCTACCAAAAGTTTTTCTGCCCGGCTAATATGCCCTCTATTCCTTAAAACAATAGCAGATATTACCTGAAAACTATGTATCAGATATCCTTTGTCAGACAAATTATTATTATTTAATTCTTTAGAAGCTATTTGTGTCTGTCGTTCAGCTTCCGCATAATCTATGGTCAAATAAATGTGATATATTGCAATTACATATCGGAAAAAAGATATCATAGATTTTAAATAAGGATACTTATCTTCTTGTGTAATTAAAAATATAATATTCTCTATATTAACAGAATAATCATACGATTTTATACTACACACTATACCATAAACCGCGCTTTGAATAATTTCCAATGTATTAGGCCCTATATCCAAAAAACTTTCAATAACAGATGTTTCGCAAATTTGAAATGCTTTTCCAAGAATATCAGCCAAACCATCAGGATATTCTGAATATATTTTACTAAATACAAATATAAACTCTTGTCTTTTCTTCTCAAACATGAATTTGAAAAAATAAATATAACTTTCCTTAAATATTACGTTCTTTTGCACTAGTTCAAATGCATTAATTATGTTATTTGAATATATGTTGGCTTTTAAAAATGCTAATAAAAAATATTCTTCTATTTTGTCATGCAAAAATCTAAATGCATCAGACATTAAATTTTCATAAAAATGAATAAGGTTTACTTCTGCAAGATTTCGTAGAATATCCAATACTTTTTTCTGATCTCTTTTATCAAATTCTTGAACTAAATAAAAATAATTTATCGGATATTTTGTCTGTAAATAATGTTTGAAATAAACATCAAATATCTGATACACCATGATCAAATCCAACTCAGATCCTACATTTGCAAGCATTTTTGTAATATATATTTCAAATAGATCATTCTTCCGAGGAGAACAAAAAGCATCTGAAGAAAGTGTACTTGCAATTGCAATGAAAAATGGAGAAATCACATTTACGTCTTTGTTTTCACCTTCAATAAAGTTACGAAATAAACGTTTTTTTTCGTCTTTGTTAAAGTATGCGTTACATAAACGATTGATTTCCTCTTTTGAAAGAGCTTTTGTCCTGTAATATGGAACTGGCTCTAACGAATCATTCTCTATAAAATTCATAAACTCATTTAAACTAGGACACATTTTGCTCTGATCCATGTAGTAAAAAAAGGAGGCAGGCCTGCAACTGATAATTACCTTAAAATTGTGGAAATGTTCTTTACTTATTGTTGCGCAAAAATTTACCACAAATTGATAAATTTCAACAGCATCTACATTTGTTCCTGAAAATTCATTTAATCCATCAATAAGAAAGAAAATATGATTATTTCTTTGTTTACAGCTATCGTGTAACTCGCAAAGTATCTCTTTTTTCATTTCTGGAAAAATCTCTTCAAAAAAGGGATTTGACTGATTCAAATGTAAATTACACATAAAGGCAGCTAATGGAATACATAAATTCCCATTGTCAACTTCCGCTTCAATAAATTTTTTTAAGGAACTGCTTTTACCGCATCCGCTTGAACCGACGATCACCAAGCCAGAATAATCATTACTTTTAAATTCATTCAATATTTGAGAAATTTTTAGAGGAACATATTCTCCGTGCTGGATACAATTTAATTGCAAGTATTGATTTGTCTTTCGTTTTGCGTGCTGTCTTACTGCATCATATAAAGTATTTACAATCAACATTTCTGCATCCATATTTACATGCGGTATATTTTTATTGCATATAGTAATCCATTTTCCTTTTAAACTATTTTCTCCATCCTCAATAATGTCAATTTTCTTAACGAGAATATAATCTTTTAATATACTAAATTCACTTTGTGTCAAAGAATTGATCTGTATTTCAATAAAATTATTTAAAAGAGTTGTGGAGTTCATTTGATTTTCTAACTTGCGCTTAATTATATTAAAAGTTTCTTCTTTGCGTGAAACACTACATGTGGGAGCAAAAAAAGTTAACAACTCTAAACAGTTTATTAAGGATTTAATATCATCAACAGGAATAGAGCGCGTATATAAAATAAGATGGTTATCCGGCATGAATCGAACATCTACAATATTGTCATGAAGCCACGTTTTAGCACTTGGGTCAATTAAGTATTGAAGTATTTTCCAAAATGTTTCATTGAAAACACATCTATATTCTAAAGTTTCATATAATTTTTTTATGTTTTCAAGAGTTTTATTATCAAATATCAAACCATTTAAGCGTGCTCGCAATTCAAGAGCCAATCCTAAAAGCAATGAGTCCGTTTCATTATTAGGAATTTGAAGCATGAAATCCGGAATCCGCTCAGCACGAAAAAAAAGCAAGCAAGGTTTTAATATATCATTATAATTCTTGGCATAATAAGGCGAAGAAATATTCCATTTTTGTTTCTTAAAATATTTATCAAAAATATTTAAAAGATTAAGAAAACTCTGAAAAATATGCTGATTCATGGATATCATATCCACAATAGTATTATTTTGCCAAACAAGAGGCAAACAGTATCCTTTATTGAATGTTTTCGTGGATGACAGTAATTTCTCTGAAAGTTTTTCCATAAATTCATCAAAATAACCATAATCTTTTCCATATATGAAATTCTGTCGTGAATTATGTGCTTCCATCCAACGTAATATGGACGTATTATTCATGCATTCATATTGATTGGGCTTATTGGGCGACACCCAATAGCATGAAAAATCAGAATGAATATCAAGCGAATCCAAAACACCGCCATCCTGGCCTCTCCATCCAAGCAGAACAACTACTCTATGAGTCATTTTATTTATCAATTTTTCTGTCTTTTTAGGAAGACGTCTTAATTCGTCTGGTGTAAATCTGATTTTTTTAGTTTCCAAATCACCATGAGCTTTTAACAAAGTAATATAAGACAGCGTTTTTGGCTTTTTAATTTTCTTATCTACAACCCATTTTTCAATATCCATATTTTGGCAGCAAACGTCCGTTATCATATCAAAGTTAGTAGTGATAATATTGCTCACAAAACCTGCTTCGATTAGCTTTTGTAAATACCGATATCCTTTTGACGGCTTTAAGTAACCCAAATAGCGGGAAAGCATATCAACCTTTTCTTGTTCTCCTTTATGACTCCACAACTTATCAATAAAATCCTGATAAAGCATCTCCCATGAGCCTGGCTTTATGTAATTAGAATCATAATTATCTTGTAGACATTTAGTGATAATTGATTCGGTTGTAATATCCTCAATGGCTGAAGTTAATGAGCATCCAGCGCCTAATATTATAGTGATTCCATCATTATATTTGTCTTTATAGTTTTTTATAGCAAAATAAGCTCTCATAAAAGCTTGAGAAGCATAATCTTCAGCCATTGGTATCTCCTTCTTATATTTCCTGTTCTATATATAACGAATACTGCTTATTATATGGATAATCAGGAATTATCCATATTTCATATTGACAAAGCGTGACTATTGGAGTAGTATACTTATATCGCGATGACTATTGCAATAGTTAAAAATGAGGTGGCCTTATGGATATTAAATTATTTGATTCAGAATTGAAAGTGATGGAAGTGCTGTGGAAAGAAGGTGATTTGCCGGCAGGACAGATTGCAAAGATTTTGAAGGAAGAGATCGGGTGGAACAGGAATACCACCTATACGGTGATAAAAAAATGCGTGGAAAAGGGCGCGGCGAGAAGGTATGAGCCTAACTTTATGTGCGGAGCGGTGATCAGCAGGGAACAGGTACAGGAATATGAAACCGAAGAGCTGATCGGGAAAATGTTCGGAGGATCGAAGGAAAAATTTTTTGCGGCCTTTCTCGATGAGAAGAGATTATCCGGGGAAGAGATAGAAAACCTGAAACGGATGGTTATGAAACTGGGCCAATAGACGGGGAAATTATGCACAATAAAGCCGTGCGGAAATGGAGAAAAAAATGGGATTATTGCAAAGAAGTATAACGGCGGGTATTTTAATCGCAAGCATTCTCATACTTCGGTGTTTTACCTTCCGAAAGCTTTCCAAAAGAGTATTTACCGTTTTGTGGAAGATGGCGATAGTGCGTTTACTCTTGCCCTTTTCCTTCCAGGTGGAGAGCGCTCTTTTCCATACTTTATCAGGAAGAAATGTCAGCCATGTCATGTTGCAGGGAAGGGGCGGAGAATTAAAAACGCCAATGGACGCAGCTAGTTTGGGAATTGGCGGTTGGATAGGCTTTATTTACCCCTTGGGAGCCATTTTTCTGACATTGGTTTTTGCCTTGGAATATGCCAAGGTTTGCATTTTGCTTAGAGAAGCCATTCCTGTCAGCGCCTTTACTGATATTGGCAGAAGTGTCGGAAAGTGCCGTAAGGAATTGACCAAAAGAGTCAGCATTGTTGTGACAGACCGTATTAAGACTCCGATGACTTATGGATTATTACATCCGCGGATCGTTCTGCCAAAATGGATGGACTGGAAAAATGAAGATATGCTTTCGTATGTTTTCCGGCATGAAATGATACATATTAAATGCATGGACAATTTGTGGAAACTCTTGGCACTTCTGGCATTTTGCCTCCATTGGTTCAATCCGCTGGTTCTAGTCCTGTATTTCCTCTTAAACAAAGATATGGAGATGGCTTGTGACGAATGCGTCATTTCTTCCATGGATGAAAAGGAAAGACAAAAATATGCAATGACGCTTGTGATTTTAGCAGAGAAATGCGCATTCAGCCCCAAGATTTGCAGTGGGTTTGGAAGGAGCGCGGTTTCAGAAAGGATAAAAGAAATTATGAATTATAAAAAGATGACGAAAATAGGAAGTTTCTGTGCGGCTCTGGTTTTGCTGGGAGGCACAGCAGTATTTGTGTCGGCGAAAGAAAGTACGGCAGAAGCGGTTCCTTCCGCTTCCGTGACGGTTATGGAAGAAAACCTGGGAAACTATGAGGATCAGGACTGTGTAGTCGTTTATTTTGACGTAGGAACTACGGAAGAAAGAAAAGAGGAGATTGGCAATGAATTGCTGGCAGTCGATGGGGTGACGGGGATTGGATATACTTCGGCAGAAGTTGCCTGGGCGGTATTTGCCGAAGAGTATTTGAGCGAGGATATCGTGCTTTCCTTCAATGGAGAAAATCCGTTGAAAGATTCGGCGAATTATACCGTTTATCTTTCGGAAAGAACGGAAGAGACTATCCGTGCAATCGAGAGCATAGAAGGAGTGAGACGAGTTACCCAGAATTAAATTATATTTTATTCCATTCCCTCTTTTTCAAGAAAAAAAGAAAAAGAGGGAATCATCACGACAATCCTGGAGAAACAGCCTGTCGTGCCGCGCTCCTTTTCCCCTAGACGAATTCCTCTCTTTTCATGTATAATAACTTAGATCATTGCGGAGCCGGTAAACTTTGCCGAATGTTCCGACAGCCTAAAACTCCGCAATTATCCAATATATTTAAATAAAAAAGAGGAACAACACATGTATACAGTTGTAGTAGCAGATGATGAAGAAGAACTGCGCCGGGCGATTGTGCGCCGCATTGATTGGGAAAGCACCGGATTTCGGGTGGTAGGAGAAGCCGAGAACGGTGTGGAGGCTTTGGAACTGGTGGAAAAAATGGAGCCGGATCTTCTTTTGACGGATATAAAAATGCCGTTTATATCGGGTATTGAGTTGGCGCGGCAGGTGCGGGAGATCCGCCCCGCCACGCAGATTGCCTTTTTGAGCGGGTTTGATGAATTCAGTTATGCCCAACAGGCGATCCAATATAATATTATTAGTTATATGCTGAAACCTATTTCCGTGGCGGATCTGACCAGGGAATTGATCGTGATAAAGGGGAAAATAGACAATCTTTTTCGGGAATTCCGCGATAAGCAACAGATCCAAATGGATAAATCCGGCTTTCTGATGCCGCTTTTGATGGACGGATATCAGGCAGAGGACAGAGAAGAAGGGGAAAAATTTCTCGTCAGGGCCGCCGTCGAAAGCGGGGTGCTGAGGGATCATCATAATGATTTCCGCTATGCGGTCATGATCACGAGCATCAGGGATGGAAACGGGAAGAACCGAACGGCACAGGAACATGTCCATTCGGTGGACAGTATTTTGAAAAAGTATGTAAAACATGAAAGCTTTTACTGGAACGGAAGGGTGATTTCGCTGTTGATTGCCACACCTTCCGCATTCGATAAATATTTGCATATCCTGGTCGGAGATGTCATGCAGAGTACGGAGAGGATTATGGAACTGAATTGTTCCATCGGCGTCAGCAGGATCATGGACAGGCTTTCCGAATGCCATGACGCTTATATCGAGGCGTTAAATGCGCTTAGCTATTCCGGGCGGGCGGACAGCGGCGTCCATTATATTGCGGATGAGGAACATGTGGAAGGGATCGATGCCCAGGAGATCATGAACATTGTGACGGAAGTGGAAACCCTTGTCCGGGGCAGCCAGGCAGGAGAGCTGGAAAGGTATCTGGAAGAGCTGTTCGAGCGGATGCGCGGGATGAAAGTGTCGAGGGCAAAGGCCAATTATCTGATGGTGCAGCTGCTTGCCTCCATATGCAGAATTATATATGCGGTAGGGGACGGGGAAGAGATAGAAAGAATACAAAAGAATACGCTGCTGCAAAGTATTGTGTTCCAGGACGGCTCGTTTCGGGAGATGCAGGGCAAATTGACGGAGTTCTGCCTGAGTGCGAGGGAAATGATCGGCAGCCAGAGGAAAAAGAGCAGCAGGGTTCTTTGCGAAAAGACGCTGCAAATCATTGAAACGGAATATGGGAACGGCGATATTTCCCTCGTTTCCGTCAGCAATGAGATAGGCGTCAGCCCGAATTACCTGAGCGCTCTTATAAAGAAAGAAACGGGGAAAACCTTTATCGACCTTCTGAGCGGGAAGCGGATAGAGGCGGCAAAGGAACTGCTGATGTGTACTTCCATGAAAATAAAGGAAATTTCGGAGAAATGCGGTTACAGCGACCAGCATTATTTCAGTTATTGCTTTAAAAAGTACAGCGGCGTGTCGCCCAATGCCCTGCGGCGGCAGATGCGTGCGGAGGAGAAAGATTGAAAATGAAAAATTTTTAATCGATGCACAATAAAGCTGTGCGGAAATGGAGATAAGAATGAGAGTACGCAAGGACAAGAAAGGGATGACGATGCCGTTGGCTTCCGTGATGAATTTGTTCGTGATCGGCATGGTGCTGGCGGCGCTGGCAGGAGGGATGGTCGTTTTTGTTTCCGTGTTCCGGCGCTCCGTGGAACAGAATGCGGTGATCAGCAGCGAACAGGCAGTGGTACAGGCTTCCAATACGGTGCGCAATTATACGGCGGACATGGAAGAGATTATGGATTTGATCGAAGAGTCTTACGGGAGGGAAAAAGAAGAAAGGGACAATGCCCTGGAAACTTTGCTTCGCATAAGAAAGGATGTGATTGCCGTTACCAGTTATGACGAAGAGGGAAATATGGTAGACTGGTGGACGGGGAATTATCGTTTAAAAGGAAGGATATTAAAAAACCTTTCTTTTATACAGAGGGAAAGCGGAAGGGAAGACCGGCTGTTGATATCCGAACCTCATGCGGAGACTTTGCTCGAAAATTATTATCCCTGGGTAGTATCCATACGTAAAGATCTGGAGACGGGGGACGGGAAAAAGCATGCGGTAGTGTTGGATGTGCGTTTTTCCCAGATTGCAAATTATGTGGATGAAGTAGGCATCGGACAGCATGGCTACTGTTTTATTATGGATAAAAAAGGGAATATCGTCTATCATCCCCAGCAGCAGCTGATCTATTCCGGCCTGAAGTCGGAACAGACGGACATTCTGACAAGGGCCGGGGACGGGACTCTGGTGAAAAAAAATGTAATTTATTCGATCCGTTCCCTGGATAACTGTGACTGGAGGATCGTGGGGGTAAGTTATATCGATGAGCTTGTGACGGTTAAGGTGAGGGGGGCGATGCAGATTCTGCTGGTAATGATCGCTTTTGTACTGGTAACGGTATTTCTCAGCAGTTTTTTGCTGACGCATATGATTTCCCACCCCATCCAGAGCCTGGTGAAAGCGATGAAAGATTTTGAGGCCGATGCGGAAGAATTCAGCTATCAGCCGGTACATGGCAGCAAAGAAATGATCGCTCTGTCAGATTCCTTTGGTCATATGGTCGGCAGGATACAGGATTTGATGGAAAAGGTCAGGAGAGAGGAAATTACATTGCGTAAAACGGAGCTGAAGGCGCTCCAGGCCCAGATCAACCCGCATTTTCTTTATAATACGCTGGATGCGATCGGCTGGATGTGCGAGGAGGAGCGGAGTAAGGATGCGGTAGAAATGGTAAATGCCCTGGCAAGACTGTTCCGCATCAGTATCAGCAAGGGGCACGAACTGATTCCTATTGGGAAAGAGGTGGAGCATGCCAGAAGTTATTTGATGATACAAAATTTTCGGTATAAAAACCAGTTTACATATTCTTTTGATATAGAAGAGGAATGCCTTCCTTATCTATGCAATAAAATTACACTTCAGCCGATTATTGAAAATGCCATTTATCACGGAATTAACCGGATGGTGGATGAAGGAGAGATAAGAATTCGTATTTATGGGGAGGGGGATGATATCGTATTTTCCGTGTCCGATAACGGAGTGGGTATGAGCAAGGAACAGTGCGGAAATATTTTAAAAAGCGAGCCGGGCGATCAGACCGGGATCGGTATTAAAAATGTGAATGACAGAATCAAGATTTATTTTGGAGAAGAATATGGAATTACGATAGAAAGCGAACCGGATGAGGGGACTTGTGTCAGCATCCGTATGCCGAAGGTGGAGGAGGGCGGATATGAGAGCAAATAAGAAAAAACAGAGCCTGGCATTTTTGGTGTCCTTACTGCTTATGGCGGCTCTGGCCTTCGGAGGATGCGGGAAAGAAAGCGCAACGGCAGGAAAGCGCTATGTGGCGCTCGTGACGAAATCCATGGATTCCGCCTTCTGGAAGTCCGTTTACGCAGGGGCAACGGCTGCAGCCACGGAATATAACCTGCAGATCAGTATGGTGGGGCCCAAAAGGGAGGAAGACTACGAAACGCAGAACCGGATGATCGAAGAGGCGGTGGAAAATGGAGCGGAAGTCATTGTTTTTTCGGCAGTGGACTATAACGCCAACAGCGAGGCGATTGATGAAGCGGCGAAAAAAGGAGTGAAAATAGTGGTGATCGACAGCGACGTCAACAGCGGACAAGTGAGCTGCCGCATCGGCACGGATAACCGGGAAGCGGGAAAAATGGCCGGGGAAGCCGCCCTGAAGGCGGAAGGCGAAGAACTGTATATAGGCATCGTAAATTATGACATCAATTCGGCTAACGGACAGCAGAGGGAAGAGGGATTCCGGGAAATCGCCGGAGCGGACAGCAGAGTGAAGAGCATGCATACGATTAATGTGGTATCGACGACGGAGGACGCCAGGGAGGGAACCATACGGATGCTAAAGGAATATCCGGAGATTAATGTGATCGTCACCTTTAACGAATGGACCAGCCTGGGCGTTGGCTGGGCGATCCGGGATTTGGATCTGGCGGAAGAGACTCAAGTGGTGGCTTTTGACAGCAATGTAGTGTCGGTGGGGATGCTGGAAACCGGAGAGGTGGATGCCCTGATCGTGCAAAACCCCTATGCGATGGGTTATCTCGGCGTGGAAGAGGCCTACCATCTGCTGAACGGAGGCAATGCCAGCGGGGCGGTGGTCGATACGGCGACCACTTGCGTGACGAGGGAAAATATGTTTGAACCGGAGTGCCAGAGGATGCTTTTTTCTTTTGACTGATAAAAATTTGAATAAATTGTGAACAAAAAATGTACAAAACAATAATTTTTTATACCAAGAGAGTAAAATATTGCATATCTTTTTGGAATAGTTGTTTGTTATAATGGCAACATGGCGTAGTAAAAACGTCAGAGAATAATATTTAAATAGGAGGACAAACAAAATGAAAAAGTTATTCGCATTGCTTTTGACAGGCGCGATGGTATTCAGCCTTGCAGCATGTGGAAAGCAGGAAGCTCCGGCAGCAGCAGAACCCGCAGCAGAAGAAGCAGCTCCGGCAGCAGAAGAAGCAGCTCCGGCTGAAGAAGAGGCAGCTCCTGCAGAGGAAGCAGCTCCGGCTGAAGCGGCAGCGGTTGACCTGAATGTAGGCGTATTCTACTATACATATAGTGATACCTACATTTCCAGCGTTCGTACAGCGCTTGATGCAGCTCTGACAGAGGCAGGCATCACATTCCAGAATTATGATGGAAACAGCAACCAGACAACACAGAATGAGCAGATCGATACAGCTATCAGCCAGGGTGCAAACCTTCTGATCGTTAATATCGTTACATCCGGTTCCGTAGATGCTTCCCAGCAGATCGTTGACAAAGCGAGCGCAGCAGGCATCCCGGTTATCTTCTTCAACCGTGCGGTAGAACCCGATGAAGAAGAAGGTAAAGTACTTGGCGCTTATGACAAATGTGCTTTCGTAGGAACAGATGCACCGGAAGCAGGTCATATGCAGGGTAAGATGATCGGCGATTTCCTTATGGCAAATTATGATGCAGTTGACCTGAACGGCGACGGCGAAATCAGCTACGCTATGTTCATGGGCCAGCTTGGTAATGCAGAAGCTATCGCTCGTACACAGTTTGGTGTGGAAGACGCTAATGCAGTTCTGACAGCAGGTGGAAAACCGGAATTGGTTTACTTCGATTCTTCCAATGCTGACTGCTACCAGGTAGACCAGGATGGTAACTGGAGTGCAAAGGCAGCAAATGAGTACATGGTAACAAACCTTTCCCAGTACAGCGAAGCTACAGGTAACATGATCGAACTCGTTATCTGCAACAACGATGGTATGGCAGAAGGTGCTATCTCCGCTCTGAACGCTCAGGGTTATAACCTTGGAGGAGACAGCGTAACGATTCCTGTATTTGGCGTAGATGCAACAGATGCTGCTAAACAGCTGATCGCAGACGGCAAAATGACGGGTACGATTAAGCAGGATGCAGAAGGTATGGCAAATGGTATTGCATATCTTGCAAAGAACGTACAGGCAGGTAAGGAATTAATGGCAGATACGGATTCCTTCAATATTTCTGCAAATGTAAGCAACAAGATCTTTATCCCTTATGCTCCTTACACAGGTGAATAAATAAAAGGGATAGGATACTGCGTAAAGCAGGAAGATCCTTATGTTTATAAGAGCGGCTGCCGCCTTAGGCGGTTGGCCGCTTTTTTTAAGGCACAGACCCATATAGAGAAAATATACCGTTAAGGCGGCGCATGGGTGTGCGAAAAAAAGAGACAGGTAAGCTTATGGAAAAAGGGAGGGTAAAGCATGGGACAGGATGTTCTGCTGCAAATGACAGATATATGCAAAGAATTTCCCGGTGTAAAGGCGCTTGATAACGTTTCCCTGACGGTGAAAAAGGGAACGGTTCACGCGTTGATGGGAGAAAACGGCGCAGGAAAGTCCACATTGATGAAATGCCTGTTCGGAATGTACAGCATGGACAGCGGAAAGATTCTTCTGGACGGAAAAGAAGTCAGCTTTAAAAATTCTAAGGAAGCGCTGGAAAACGGCGTTGCCATGGTACACCAGGAATTGAATCAGGCGTTGAAAAGAAATGTCATGGATAATATATGGTTGGGGCGCTATCCGAAAGTGGGCGGCCTGATGGTAAACGAGAAAAAAATGTATGATGATACCGTAGCGGTATTCAAAGAATTAGAGATAGAAATAGATCCGAGAAGAGTAATGAGTACGATGCCTGTTTCACAAAGGCAGATGGTGGAGATCGCCAAAGCAGTTTCTTATAATTCTAAGGTAATCGTGTTCGATGAACCTACTTCTTCGCTGACGGAGCAGGAAGTGGAACATTTATTCAAGATCATAAATATGTTGCGTGACAGAGGATGCGGCATAATTTACATATCACATAAAATGGCAGAGATCCTCCGCATTTCCGACGAAGTTACCGTTATGCGCGATGGCACATGGGTGGCGACAGAGCGGGCGAGCGATCTGACGACGGAGAAAATTATTAAGTTGATGGTAGGGCGCGAATTGACCAATCAGTTCCCGCCGAAGACAAATAAGCCGGGCGAAGTGGCTCTGGAAGTGGAGCATCTGACGGCGCAGTATTCCCTCTTAAAAGATGTTTCCTTTAAGGTAAGAAAAGGGGAAGTGGTAGGTCTGGCAGGGCTGGATGGCAGCGGACGTACGGAAACGCTGGAGAATATTTTCGGTGTGGCTACGAGAAAAGGCGGAACGATAAAACTGGACGGCAAAGTAGTGAGAAACCGTAATGCCAGGGAATCGATCAAAAATGGTTTCGCGCTGTTGACGGAAGAACGCCGCGCAACCGGTATTTTCGGAATTTTGAGCATCAGGGAAAATACGGTAATTTCCAGCCTGAAAAAGCACTTGAAATTAAAATTCATTCTGAACGATAAATCGATGAGAGAAGATACCCAGTGGTCCATCGATGCGATGCGCACGAAGACGCCGACACAGGAGACGAAGATTCGTTCTCTTTCCGGCGGTAATCAGCAGAAGGTTATTCTGGGCAGATGGCTTTTGACCGAACCGGAAGTACTTCTTCTGGATGAACCCACAAGAGGTATTGACGTAGGAGCAAAATATGAGATATACCAGCTTATTCTGGATCTGGCCAACAGAGGAAAAGTGGTAATGGTAGTTTCGTCCGAAATGCCTGAGCTGCTCGGAATATGCGACAGGATACTCGTTATGTCAGGCGGGCGTCTGGCGGGAGAAGTGGACGCAAGCGAAACTACGCAGGAAGCGATTATGACTCTTGCGGCTAAATATGTGTAAGGAGGCAATTTCTTATGAGAGCGATTACGAATATAAAGCAGTCCTACAGCCGTTACCAGGCAATGGACAGTAAAGATAAGAAAACGTTTTGGAAGGAAGGGATGATCAACAACGCAATTTATTTCCTTCTTTTGATAGTGGTTATTTATACGACGGTACAGAATCCGAATTTTATTAAGGCACCTTCTATCGTTAATATTATCAGCCTTTCGGCTGCAAACCTGCCGATTGCCTGTGGTATTGCAGGATGTATCGTATTAACGGGTACTGACCTTTCCGCAGGGCGCGTGGTTGGTCTGACGGCTTGTATTTCCGCATCCTTGCTGCAATCTCTGAGTTATGCTTCAAGGATGTTCCCGGATCTTCCGGTACTTCCGATCCCGGTAGTTATCCTTGCAGTTATCATTGTAGGCGGTATCGTAGGTCTGGTAAACGGTTTCTTCGTAGCAAAATTCCAGCTTCACCCGTTTATTGTTACTTTGGCAACCCAGTTGATCGTATATGGTATCCTGCTTATGTACATCATGATCAACGGCAATAACGGCCAGCCCTTATCCGGTCTGGATGATTCCTTTAAATCCTTCGTAACCGGAAGCTTTATCGGTTTGGGAGGCGTTGCTATTCCTAACTTTGTATGGTATGCATGTATTATTGTAGTAATTATGTGGTTTATCTGGAATAAAACCACTTTCGGCAAGAATATGTTTGCAGTAGGTTCCAATCCGGAAGCTGCCAACGTATCCGGCGTTAATGTTATGAAGACAACGATCATGGTACATACTCTTGCAGGTATGATGTACGGTATTACCGGTTTCATCGAAGCGGCAAGAACCGCTTCCAACTCGGCGGCTACCGGACTTAACTACGAATGTGATGCGATCGCAGCCTGCGTTATCGGCGGCGTATCCTTTGTCGGTGGTACCGGTAAGATCAGCGGTATTGTAATGGGCGTTTTCCTGCTGCGTATTATCTTCGTAGCGTTGAACTTCCTGTCCATCAATGCGGCAATGCAGTATGTAATCAAAGGTTTGATTATTCTGGTCGTATGTGCGATCGATATGAGAAAGTATTTGGTTCGTAAGTAGTGTGAAGAGAAGTTCGAATTGCTTTAGCAATTTAAGCTCACGCCAGAGGGCGTTTCGCCAAGAACTGCTAGGGTTCGCGGTACGAACCACTTTTCACACCGAAGAATGCCCGCTTTGCGGGCATTCTTCCTGTGGATGGCTGTAGAGTGAATTTGAGATAGAGAAAGGCGGCAGGGATGGAAAATAGGCAGCAGATAGATGAAATAAACGAAAGTACCCAGGGGGCGGAAAGCGTAAGCGGACGCCCCCGCCGTTTTGGAAGGGGGATCTATGATAAAACGGATACTCCGATCCGCCTTTTGGACGGCTTTATTGCGGGTATTATTATTATTATAGTAATTATGGTAGCGGTATTCGCTATATTCGGCGGGTTTACGGTATCTTTTAATACTTCCGGGGGAACGGAGATCGCATCCCAGAAGCTTCGCTATGGTAACTATGTGAAAGAACCGGAAGAGCCGGTGCGTCAGGGATATACGTTTGCCGGCTGGTATTATGAGGGCCATGAAAATGAAACATGGGATTTTTCCGTTGGCACGGTAGGCGGGGATCTGGAGCTGATCGCAAGATGGGAACCGGCGAAAGTGACTGTCAAATTCGACGCGGATGGGGGGCGTATGCCGGATGGAATGGAATCCATACAGGTTACTTATCAGGAAGCTTATGGAGAATTGCCCGTTCCCCAAAAAGAAGGCTGTCAGTTCGCGGGCTGGATGTACAGCGGCGGAGAAATCACGGCCGCAAGCATTGTAATGATGCCCGGAGAACATGTACTCACGGCTTTGTGGGAGTAAGGAATTAGAAACAATGCTAAAGAATATTTAGCTAGTAAAAAAGTCCTATTGAAAAATATCCCTATGGTGATATAATAACAGTTGCTTAATAGAATAAATTATTAGGGAGGACAATGATTATGAGAAACAAATTGGTGAGGCGTATTGCTCTGCTTTTGTCGGTAGCAGTAATGAGCGTATCCGTAGTTGCCTGTGGCGGCGGAAAAGGTGATGCAGCGCAGGGAGAAGAGACAACCCTGACGGAAGAAGAATACGAAGCGAAGGCAGAGGAACTTGGCGAGAAGCTTAACAGCGCTATGACAGATGCATCTTCTATCGATCCTAACGATGTAGAAGCAGCAAAAGAATTTATTTCAGGTTTGAAGGATCCGTTTGTTGAGTTCGGTTCTTTGAAAGCTCCGGAAAAATATGCGGCAGCTCACGAGAAATTTAAATCCGGCTGTGATGCGATGGTGGAATACCTCGACATGATGGTAACGGCAATGGATAGCGGCGATATCGATATGGAGAAAATGACTTCTCTCATTACAACGATCCAGAATGACTTCACAGAAGGAGCTTCCATGCTGGAATAAACATCCAAAGCGAAGTACATAAAATGTAGAATCGAAAACCGATACGAAGAAAAAATTTCTTCGTATCGGTTTTTCATGCGCAGAGGTGCGTAAAGCATGACAGCATTTGCTTCGCATTCCAGTGAAAAAACTAATCCAGCCAGGAAACCATTTTGCCATCCAGTTTTTGTACACGGCAGCAATGGAGCGGAAGGCTGCCGCTGACGTGCCGGCCTTCCGCTCCATCACCACCGCCTACAACAAAACCTCTTAATCAAAACAGATTCTTTCGCCAAATTGTTTTTTTCATTGAAACAGACACTCCATTGTCTTAGAATTTTGTATATAGTATAATATTGGCAGAAAATTACGGTTCGACAATAGGTGAGGGTTTCTAAATGGATAAAGTGAATAAGATTGATTTGAAAGAAGAGGCTGTGCATGGGACGGTAAAATTTCCTCTGGCAGTATATCGTTACGCGGGGGAAGGAGATTTTACGGTCAAGCTTCACTGGCATGAGGAAACGGAGATCATATATTTGAAAAAGGGGAGATTTTGCATTGATATTAATATGCAGAAATACAGAATCAACAGTCCGGCGCTTTTTTTTGTAAGTTCCGGGGATATCCATGGCCTTTATGGAGAGAAGGGATGTGAAGAAAGCGCGGTCGTGTTTGATATGAAAATGCTTAGCTTCGAGCATTACGACAGCGTCCAGCATCAGATGGTGAGTCCTTTGCTGAAACGAAGCGTTCAGTTTCCCGGGGCAGTGACGGAAAAAGACGATATGTGGGAAGAACTTGCGGGGCTGTATGGGAAGATATTGGCGGAAGCGGAGCGGGAGGCTCCTGAGGCGCGCATGAGGGTAAAGGCATATTTGCTGCAAATCTTGGCTTGCTTGTATGGGCATGGGAAGTTTGTTCATATGGACAGCAATATGGATTATGATGGGAAAAAAATTGAAAATATAAAGAAGGTGCTTGGTTGGATCCAGGAAAATTACGGGCGAAGGATCACGAATCAGGATATGGCGGCCATATTGCAGATGAATCCTCAATATTTTTGCCGGTATTTTAAACGTGCCATGGGAAAAACGCCTACGGAATATATTAATGAAATGCGTGTGGAAAAAGCGGCCGAGTATCTTTATCGAACTGACAGAAAGATTATCGACATCGCTTTGGAGTGCGGCTATGACAATATCGGTTATTTTATTAAGCGATTCAAAGAAGAAAAGGGAATGCTGCCTTCTGAATACAGGAGAAGTCAAAATAGTATAATAAATGGTCAGAATGGATAAAGAAACCATACAAACAGGTTTATATAATGTAATCAACAAGTATAGAGGCCGTAAAACGCATAAGGATGCATGTGCATGAAAAAGATACGGAAAGGGTATGGTGGATGATATGAAAAAACAATGGTGGCATGGAAAAGTCGCGTATCAAATTTATCCGAAGAGTTTTTGCGATAGCAATGGGGACGGAATTGGGGATATCAAAGGAATTATCGGGAAATTAGATTATTTGAAGGGATTGGGAATCGATATCATATGGATCTCTCCGATTTATCAATCACCTTTTGTAGACCAGGGATATGATATTTCGGATTATTATAAAATAGATCCCGCTTTCGGCACCATGGAAGATTTCGACCGGCTATTGGAAGAAGCGAAGAAAAGGGATATGTATATTTTGATGGATCTGGTGATCAATCATTGTTCGGACCGGCATGAGTGGTTTCAAAAGGCGCTGGAAGATCCCAAAGGGGAATATGGCAAATATTTTTACTTTGAGAAGGGAAAAGACGGAAAAGCACCCAGCAATTACCGTTCCTATTTCGGCGGCAGCGTATGGGAGCCGGTTCCGGGAACGGACTTATATTATCTTCACTTGTTTGCCAAAGAACAGCCCGATCTGAATTGGGAAAACGTGAAAGTAAGGGAAGAATTGTTCCGAATGGTGAACTGGTGGCTGGATAAAGGGCTGGCCGGATTCCGCATCGATGCGATCATGAACATTAAAAAGACAGACGGCTTTCCCGATTACGAACCGGATGGGGAAGACGGCCTGGTAAGGTGTACGAGAATGATAGAGGAGGCGGAAGGGATCGGAGAGTTTTTCCGGGAACTGAAACAGGAGACTTTTGCAAAGCATGATGCTTTTACCGTGGCCGAGGTTTTTAATATGAAGGAGGGGGAACTGGAAAAATTTGTGGGGGAGGAAGGATATTTTTCCACGATGTTTGATTTCGCGCCTTTATGCACGACGCTGGGGGAGAACGGGTGGTACGATGCGCCGGGATATGAGTTTTTCCGCTGGCGCAAGGCCTTAATGGAGTCACAGAAGGAATGCCGGAAGACGGGATTCTTTGCCAATATCATTGAAAATCATGACGAGCCAAGGGGGGCGAGTACTTATCTTCCCGACTATGCACAGAACGATGATGGCACAAAAATGCTGGCGACTACGAGCGTTTTATTGCGCGGCCTCCCCTTTTTGTATCAGGGGCAGGAGATCGGGATGAAAAACTGCAAAATGGAAAGCATTGATGAATATAACGATATCGATACAAAAAACCAATATAAGATAGCTCTGGAGGCAGGGCTGGATGAAGAGGCGGCGATGAACGTCTGCCTGAAGCACAGCAGGGATAACGCCAGGACGCCCATGCAATGGAGCGCAGGGGAAAATGCAGGATTTACAACGGGGAAACCCTGGCTAAAGATAAATCCCGATTATAAAGAAAGGAATGTGGAAGCGGAAGAAAAGGATCAGTCCTCCGTGCTGTCTTATTATAAAGAACTGCTGGCCTTGCGGAAATCGGAAGATTACGGAGAAGTATTTACTTATGGGGATTTCGTGCCGGCTTATGAAGGCGAAGAAATGCTGCTGGCTTATTACAGGCAGGATGAAAGGAAGAAGGTCTTGGTTGCGGCTAATTTTGGGAAAGGAGAAACTTCATTTCTTCTTGAAAAAGAAGGAAAGGAGATCCTCAAAAACCGAAAGGATGTACTGTTGAGGGAAAAAGAGCTGATTTTGCCGGGCTGTGGCGTCGCGGTAGTGGAATTATAAGAAGGAGGAATGCAATAAGGAAATTTGGAAAAATGGAAAATTATCTGAAAAAGGTGTTGACTTTTCTGAAAATATTGCATAGAATTTAATAAATCGTTGATAAAGCGTGAGTACATACGGAGGAGATGTTACAGAGAGCTGCGGATGGTGGAAACGCGGTACGGATTACCGTATGGAATGGGCTTTGGAGAGCAAACCGAAACAAAAAAGCGGCAGGCCTGGTTTTTTTGAAGTAAGTGCGCCGGAGGGAAGGCTCCGTTAAGAAGCAGATATGTGTTAGCATGTCGTGAGAGGATGCAGTGATGCATCAAGCAGGGTGGCACCGCAGGAATGAATGAATGTCCTGTCCCAGCAAAAGAGCTGGGATAGGATTTTTTTATGCACATGGGTATCCAAAGGAGAAGGGTTGGCGAAGCTGACGGGAAGGAACCTTTCCTGCTCGATAGCGCAGGGGCGTGCAGAGGAATCAAAGAAAGGAGAAAGAAAATGTCAGAGAAAAAAATACCTTATAAGATCTATTTGGAAGAAAGCGAGATGCCGAGACAATGGTATAATGTAAGGGCGGATATGAAAAATAAGCCCGCGCCGCTGTTGAATCCGGGAACGTTAAAACCCATGACTTTTGAAGAATTGCAGGGAGTATTCTGTGACGAGCTGGTAAGGCAGGAATTAAACGATACGGATGCCTATATCGACATCCCGCAGGAAATCAGGGATTTTTACAAGATGTACCGTCCTGCTCCGCTGGTACGCGCTTATTGCCTGGAAAAGAAGCTGGGTACGCCGGCAAAAATATATTATAAATTTGAAGGAAATAATACGAGCGGAAGCCATAAGCTGAATTCGGCCATTGCACAGGCTTATTATGCAAAAAAGCAGGGCTTGAAGGGCGTAACGACGGAAACGGGAGCAGGGCAGTGGGGAACCGCTTTATCTATGGCATGCGCGTATTTTGACCTGGACTGCAAAGTATATATGGTGAAGGTTTCTTATGAGCAGAAGCCGTTCCGAAGAGAAGTGATGCGCACATACGGGGCGGAGGTAACGCCTTCTCCGTCGGACACAACGAATGTGGGAAGAAAGATCCTTGCCGAATTCCCGGGAACGGGAGGAAGCCTTGGCTGTGCGATTTCGGAAGCTGTAGAAGCGGCTGCCAGCAGGGAGGGTTACCGTTATGTGCTGGGAAGCGTGTTATCCCAGGTGCTTCTGCATCAGTCCATTATCGGGGAGGAAACGAAGGCCGCGTTAAAGAAGTATGATATCCACCCGGATATTATTATCGGATGCGCAGGAGGCGGTTCCAACCTTGGAGGCTTGATTTCTCCCTTTGTGGGTGAAAAAATAAGAGGCGAGGCGGATTATAGAATTATAGCGGTAGAACCAGCCTCCTGCCCGAGCCTGACAAGAGGAAAATATGTTTACGATTTCTGCGACACGGGCAAGGTATGTCCGCTGGCGAAAATGTATACTTTGGGAAGCGGATTTATGCCGGCACCCAATCATGCGGGCGGTCTGCGCTATCACGGAATGAGTTCGGTCGTTTCCCAGCTTTACCATGACGGACTGCTGGATGCCGTCAGCGTAGAACAGACGGAGGTATTTAAAGCGGCGGAACAATTTGCAAGAGTGGAAGGAATCCTTCCTGCACCGGAAAGTTCCCATGCAATAAAGGTTGCAATCGACGAAGCATTGAAGTGCAAGGAAACAGGAGAAGAGAAGACTATTGTCTTCGGCCTTACGGGTACAGGATATTTTGATATGGTGGCTTACGGCAAGTTCCATGACGGGGCAATGGTGGATTATGTTCCGACGGATGAAGAGCTACAAAAAGGATTTGCAGGAATTCCTTCATTTCCGGGAAACGAATAAGATCAGTCAGGCAGCCGCTTTGCCGTTTTTCGGGCAAAGCGGCTGCCATATTTTGTGGTTTTCATGAGCGGTACGGCAGACAAACAGAAAAATTTATTTTATAGCTTGACAATCCGTAAATAAGCATGTAAAATAAAACCGTTGCGGGTGATATTTATAAAATAAATCCTGATAACAAATGTGCGCTTAGCTCAGCTGGATAGAGCGTTTGGCTACGGACCAAAAGGTCGGGGGTTCGAAT